>Ga0302267_10000395_pt1 | contig 57821 bp, 51 predicted proteins | sample III_Bog_E1_3_FD_194555 | JGI IMG/M metagenome (GOLD analysis project Ga0302267, IMG submission 194555) | Peat permafrost microbial communities from Stordalen Mire near Abisko, Sweden - III_Bog_E1_3 | ecosystem: Environmental > Terrestrial > Soil > Wetlands > Peat | place: Sweden: Abisko...
TCACGTGCTTCTCAAACCCTGCTGCCATCGCCAACGTCTGCTGCTGCGCCATCGCTTCCACCTCAATGACTCAACCTAAAACATAAGACAGTGCAAAGAAAAGAACTTAATCAGAGTCTCCCTAGAGCGAGGATGGCCCAGCTTACGAGCCAAAGGATGATGGCGAGGGCGGTTTCACCGGAGAGCGGGCCGGTTGGCTTGTAGAGGATGAAGTGGCTTTTGATGACTGCTGATTTATCAGCGGCGAAGCCGAAGAGTCCGATGGCAAAGCAACCGATTCCGGCGGAGAGGATGGCGGCTGCGCCGGGACCGTTGGGAAGCGCGGGTACTTCGGCTGCGTGGATGTCGTCAAGAATGCCCATGGTTAGCTCCCGTGCGTAATGTGGATGATGTTGCCACCCTGTACGGGTGCGTATTTGTTGAGCATGGCGCCGAAGAAGCCAGCGATGCCCGCGGCGAGAAATGCCACAAGGGTAAAGGTCAATATAGCGGTGCGCAGTGCCGGATGCTTGCGGATGTCACGACCATACTGGAGGAAGACCCCAGCAACCATGGTGATGGCGATAGGTGTGAGCCAGGCGACGTGCTCCTTCCACTCCATACCGAGGTTGTGCCAGTCTATGGTGTCTGGGCTGGATTTGAGCAGGAGCTGCGGATAGCCGGAGAGATCCATTATGCCGGCGGGTGCAACGGCGCGATACCACGGATAGACAATGTAAGTTCCAGAGAGCACCGCAGCCCAGGCGAGCAAGGCCATCGTCACAAGATAGGCGCTAAGGAAGCGATTACTCTTTGGTGCGACATGGATGCCTTGCGGGGTGCAGACGCGGTAGAGCTCAAGCAATGCGCCGGAGCAGGCGAGCAGATAAAGCGCGCCAAAGCCCATGCCGTGCAACAGGGTCCAGAAACCGCGGACGGTAATTTCCAAGGGAAGAGTCCTCTCTGAAAGCAGAGTATTGCTTCTTATTTATGTTTTGCTGCAGATGCGTCTTTAGCTTCGGCATCATCCTCGGCATTATGGCCCCAGGTCCAGTAGAGGCCGAGGTAGGTGTAGGTTTCGGCATGACCCTTGATGCTGTGACCCGCGGCAAACAAGAGCTGGAAGTGATCGGTGAATCCGTAGGTTCCGCCGAGATCGGTCATGGTAGCGTGGCGAACGCCTTCAGGAGCAAGATTCTCTGCACCATGATAGAAGAGCTCGGTACCAAGGGTGAGCTGCTTGTTTATCTGGCGCTGTAACAGCCAGCCGGCAAAGGGGGCGTTTTTGTAGCCGGGTTCCTGGAAGACGAGAGCACCGGCGCCCCCATAGGTGGTCCAAGGGCCCCAACTCTTCTGAATCCACACGGGCAGGCGGAACCAGGCGCTGCCTACGCCGAGACCGCGGTCAGCATTGCCGGTGGGCGCCTCAAGCATGGGGAAGATGCCAATCTCCGGGTGCCACCGGGTCTCCTTGACGAAGCGATATTTCGCGCCGAGCTCGAGATCGCCGAAGCCGGTGTTAACGGGGCCGTTATCGGGCGGGAAGTTGGTGGCTACTGACGCGATGAGATGAAGTTGCAGATTAGGCGCAGCACCCCAGTTCACTTCAAATGCGGGACTACTGAGCGCGGTGCCGGTGGTAGAGGTTGCGTCCGACAAGGTGAATACGTATGCCTCGTAGTGGTGGAGAGGCACGGGGTCAGGATCGTCTGTCTGGTACGGCGGACCAGCGTGGGCGGTGGTGGCAATGAAGAGCAGGCTGCAAACCGTGAGCCATAATGCAGGTTTGCTATGCGAGGTCATGCGGCGCTCCTGCGCTTGTGGTCAAGGGAGAAGCTGCCAGCGCCGAGCAGGGCGATGGCGAGGAGCCCGAACAACATGCAAAGGTCGACGCGCGACTCATGCACGGCGGGCCAGAAGCCTTGCTTCAGCAGAAAAGGAATTTTGGTGGAGAGGATAGCGACCACGATATCGATGAGCAGGGGTATGACTGCGAGTGTGGTGAAGAGGCCAAGCAGGATGAGCAGGCTGAAGATAATCTCAACCGCGCCCACGAATGGCGCGCTGTATTGCGGCCAGGGAATACCGATCTTGACGAAGCGCCCGACACCGAGCAGATCGGGGAAGAGAAATTTCTGAATGCCTTCGCTGAGAAAGACCCAACCCACGATGATGCGGATGAGTAGCTTTCCGGAGGAGGTACGGGAGGCTGTGAGTTCATGCGGGGACATGGATGCTCCTTGTATGTTCAGCACGACAGGCAAGACCAGGCGCAGGCGGCGATGACTCAGATTTTAGCGTATTGCATATGAAGAAAGAATGAGAAGAGGCATGAATAAAGCGCTTCGCTGTAGTGGTTTGCGGATAATGTGGGCAGGAAAGAGTGTGGATGAGCGGCGTGAAGTTTGAGACGGTGGGCAAGGATGTACCTGTGACCGGAGGGCCGAAGCCGCCGCCGGGGCCGGTGAATCTGGAGTTCGGTAAGTAACCGGCTAAAGCAGATCAATGAACAATGAGAGCGTCAGCATCTGCGGCAAAAGAGCGGAACCCTAGCCCTGAGGTACGCCTTCCTCTAATCGCGTGAAATGTAGGGTAGTCCGCGCGTATAGTGGAGCCTCATAAGGAAGACCGCGATGCGAATAAAACTGCAAAGAATCGCATACTCACTAGGTGGATTGCTAATCGCAGTCTGCATGGCTACTGGTGCACTGGGGATGCAGCCGCTGCCGACGCAGAGTGTATCGGCCAACGCCGATAGCCCAACTCCGGGCGAGAGCGCCGTGAACGGAATCACAGATAGGCCACCCATCGGTTGGCGTCTTTCGGGTACTAAGCCGGACCACTATGTGGCCGGACTGGATTTAAAAAACACCTACAGAGCGCAGCGTAGCGTTTACCTGATGGAGAAGACCCCGGCTATGGATGGGTATGTCTATGGCCAAGTCATGCAATTTTTTAATGCAGAGTCCTATGCCGGCCAGCGAGTGCGCCTGCGCGCGGCAGTCCGGGCAAGAGACGTCGAGAAGTCCGCCGGACTATGGATGAGAATTGAAGGGAAATCCAGTATCCTGGCGTGGGACAACATGGATCAGAACCCGGTCAAGGGCACCACCGACTGGAAGATTTGCGATGTGGTGCTGGATGTTCCAGAGGAAGCGACGAGAATTTACATCGGCATGCAGCTTCTGGGGTCGGGAAAGGTATGGATGAGTAGTTTACGATTCGAGGTGGTCAAAGACACTGTGCCACTGACTGGTTCGCAGCATGTAGGCCCAGTAAACCTTGATTTCCAAAAGTAAGTAGGGCCGCTCATCCACAAAAAACCGCTTCGCTGCTTCGCTTTACTGTGAAAATCCACCGCGCATCGCGCTGCGCGGTAAAATTAAGTCATGTCGACCACAGTTGCCGAGAACGTCTCCGCCATGAACCTTTCCCTCGCCCAGTCTGACCCTGCCATTGCCGCGCAGGTGGCTAATGAAGTCCGCCGCCAGCACGAGGGGCTGGAGATGATTGCATCTGAGAATTTTGTGAGCCGTGCCGTGCTGGAAGCAGCAGGCACCGTGTTCACCAACAAGTATGCCGAGGGCTATCCCGGCAAGCGCTACTATGGCGGTTGCGAATATGCTGACGTGGTGGAGAACCTGGCGCGCGATCGGGCGAAGGAACTCTTTGGCGCAGAGCACGCCAATGTGCAGCCGCACTCCGGTTCACAGGCGAATGCGGCAGCGTATATGAGCATTATTCAGCCGGGCGACACGCTGCTGGGGCTGGATCTGGCGCATGGCGGGCACCTGACCCATGGACATAAGCTGAATTTCTCCGGCAAGCTGTACAAAATCGTTGGCTACCAGGTGCGCAAGGACACGGAAATCATCGACTACGACGAGCTGGAAGCGTTGGCCGAGCGTGAGAAGCCAAAGGTGATTGTGGGCGGAGGCAGCGCCTATCCGCGGATATTTGATTTTGCGCGCATGCGGCAGATCGCTGACAAAGTTGGCGCGTACCTGATGGTGGATATGGCGCACTTTGCCGGGCTGGTGGCAGGCGGAGTACATCCTTCGCCGGTTCCGCACGCACATATCGTGACCACGACGACGCACAAGACGCTGCGTGGGCCGCGCGCGGGATTGATCCTGTGCCAGGAAAAATTTGCGAAGGACGTGGATCGCAGCGTATTCCCGGGGCAGCAGGGGGGACCGCTGATGCATATTGTGGCGGCGAAGGCGGTGGCGTTCCATGAGGCGCTGCAGCCGGAATTCAAGCAGTATGCACGGCAGATTGTGGCGAACGCGAAAGTGTTGGCTGAAGCGCTGGCGGGCGAAGGCTATCGCATTATTTCGGGTGGCACGGATACGCACCTGATGCTGGTGGATGTGTTTGCGAAGGGCATCTACGGCAGCGAGGCGGAACATGCGCTGGGCGAAGCCGGCATTACGGTGAACAAGAATGCGATTCCGTACGATGCGAATCCGCCGATGAAGCCGAGCGGGATTCGCGTGGGAACTCCCGCGTTGACGACGCGCGGAATGAAGGAGCCGGAGATGCGGCAGATCGCAGTGTGGATTGCGCAGGCATTGGAGCATCGTAATGATGCTGGAAAGCTGGCGACGATCCGCGGCGAAGTGCTGGAGATGGCAGAGAAGTTTCCGTTGTACGGCTGGCTGCGCGCGTAGGCTTCAGCTCAAGCGAACCCCATGTCTCCGCCGGAGTCATGGGGTTTTCTGTTGCGGCTAGTTGTTTGCAGTGAAGTTCAGCGTGAGGCGATAGCTGACGACGGCGGTGGGGGCGTATGCGAGGGCGTCGCTGTCCGGGTCACCGTTCTTGTTGGTGCGGCTGGGCCAGAAGTCTGCCGAGAGCGCGTAGGTGACGTGGCCGATGACGGTGGGGAGCATGCCGAGTTCTGCGAGGTCGAGCGAGGGAAGCTTGGTACCGCCATTGTGTTCGACAGGGGTTCCGGTTCCGGCTTCATTGGGCGGCGCTGTGCCGAGATAGCAGAGCACAGTGTGGCCGCTGGATTCGCGCATGCTGAGCCAGCGGTAGGGATGTTCGCCGACAACGAAGGTGCGGGGTGAGCTGATGTTGCGCACGCGCGAGGTAAGGACGACGTCTTCGCCGAGAGAGTAGGTTTCTTTTTCGGATTCGAGGCGTGTCACGATGCCGTTGAAGCGGTCTCCCCAAGGCTTGCCGCGCGAGTTCATGAATTCCACTTGATCATCAGGTCCGGCATCGGGTTTCCATGAGGCGCGGAGAAAGTTTGTCTGGCGCGCCCAACCCCATTTGAACGGGGTGATGTGCATCTGGCCGCAGACCTGGGTGTGCAGGGAGATGAGCTCAATCGGCGTGGTATCGCCGGGCAGCGTGAAGCGGAGGGCATCGAGCGCGGGGCAGGGTCTGGGATGCTTGTGATGCGAGGCGTCTGCCACGCTGTCCCACGTGATGGTGAACTGGGCGGACTCAGTGCGCTTGAGTATGACGGGGCCGGGAAAGAAGTGCTCGCTGAGCGAGTCATTGACCACGACGGGGATGCGTTTTGGGGTGTAGTTGCGGGCAAGCGAACTGTCAGAGAGCAGGCGCGGGGCGTCAGCGAAGTCAAGCAAGGGCTCGCCGGAGAGCGAGCAGGTCTTGCCGGAGTTGTAGAGCTGCATCAGCAGGAGCTGATGGCCGTCGGGTTCGCCGGGGTTGAAGACAGAGACGGCGCTGATGGATTCGTCGATGGCCTGGCAGGGCGGCGGCAACTGCTGCTGCTGCGCGCGTGTGGGAATGGCGGCAAAGAGCAGGGCGGTGAGGATTGTTCCCGTGACGAGTAACGTGCGCATGAATGGCCCTTGGTGGATGTGGGAAGCAACTGGCAACGAGTATACGGCTGTGACATTCTTATAGACACTGATGCCAGTCCTTTTGTTCTGCCTGATGCTTGGAGTTTTTGGCGGTTGCCGGACCATGATGCCGACTGCCGTGCTGTGCTGGTTTGCCTATACTGGCCGGCTGCAGGCGGAGGGAATGTGGTTTGGGTTCCTGGGGCATCCAGTGGCGGTGGGCGTGTTTACGCTGTGCGCGGTGGGCGAACTGGTGGTGGATAAGCTGCCGATGACGCCGAGCCGGCTGCAGGCTCCGCTGCTGCTGGCGCGGCTGTGCGGTGGGGCATTTGTGGGCGCGGTGCTGGCGGCGGCGATGTTTATGGCGTGGAATATTGGGGCTCTGCTGGGGACAAGTGGGGCGTTATTGGGGGCAGTGGCGGGGTATTGGTTGCGCACGCGGGCGGTGACGCGGTTCAAGCTGCCGGACTGGCCGGTGGCACTGACGGAAGATATTGTGGTGATTGCAGGATCGGTTGCGGTGGTCTGGTTCGCGATGGGGCGAATGGTTTAATGTACCCGCGAAGGATGGAGCACCAGAATTGGTAGCGCAATGCAAAAAGGATGGCCCCGGCGATCGCATTCACGATCTCCGGGGCCACGCGCTTCCAGCAGACGGCCTGTAAGCCGGATTTTGTCAGGACGCTTGCGCGTCCTGGACGGTCATTCCTCTAGGCGGCACATTACTGAGCCGCTCCAGCAACCTACCCGCAAGTTTCGGCACGCTGCATTGCTGCAACGAATCCGCCTGGGCGCATCGGGCCGATACGCGACTGCGGTCTGGATCGAACCGCAGTCTCCCTGCCTATTTGGTCTTGCTCCGTGTGGGGTTTACCCTGCCGCCGCTCTTACGAGAAGCGCGGTGCGCTCTTACCGCACCTTTTCACCCTTACCCTCACTCTGGACTTGCGTACAGAGCTTGCAGAGGGCGGTATATTCTCTGTGGCACTAGCCGTCTGCCACCCTTGAAGGTGGCAGCCCGGACGTTATCCGGCACACTGCCCTGCGGAGTCCGGACTTTCCTCCCCCCGTCTCCCTTGCGGGAGCCGGGCAGCGACCGTCCGGCCGTCTGCATGTGTCTATAGTACCTGAGGGTTGGCAGGAAAGGCCCCTGCCGGATGCTTCGGGCGAGCCGTAATGGGCGGTTGCGGGTAAACTTGAGAGACGCATTTGTATCCCCATCGCCATGGAATTAAAAGAAGCCGCCAAACTCGCGCTGCAATCGCTCTGGGCCAACAAGTTACGCTCCATCCTGACGTTGCTGGGCGTGGTGATTGGCGTGGCCAGCGTGATTGCCGTGGTGACGCTGGTGAACGGCGCCAACCGCTATGTGGCGACCAAGGTCAATATCTACGGGGCGGATGTGTTCACCATCGCCAAGCGGCCGCCAGTCATTACCAGCTACGAAGAGTGGGAAAAGTACCAGAAACGGCGTGACATCCGGCTGGACGATTACAAGTTCATCGCAGCGAACTGCCAGCGCTGCACCCTGGTAGGCGCGCAGCAGACCACGACGGGCGCGGTGGTCTACGGAAAACAATCGAGCAAGGACACCAACCTGCGCGGGCTGACGTGGACAATGCCGGAGCTGCAAAACATCAATATTGCGCAGGGACGAGGGTTCAGCGCGTCAGAAGAAGAGCATGCGACGCATGTGGCCATCATCGGGACTGACGTGCAGGAGAACCTGATGGGCCACGAGGATCCGCTGGGCAAGGAGATCCGCGTGGACGGTGTGCCGTACACGGTGGTTGGGCTGGGCGAGAAGCAGGGCAAGAGCCTGGGGCAGAGCCAGGATAACTGGGTGGCGATGCCGATTGAGTCATTCCAGAAGACGTACGGTACGGCGAAGACCATCACCATTTATGCCAAAGCGGGTGCTGAGGGCGCAGCGCTGTTTGCCGCAACCAACGAAGCCGACAGCCTGATGCGGGTGCGGCGGCACGACCTGCCGGGTACGGAAGACGACTTTACGCTGAATACCAGCGACTCATTTATGTCGCTGTGGTCGAGCATCAGCGCGAGCTTTGAGGTAGTGGCGGTAGCGATTGCAGCTATCTCGCTGGTGGTGGGCGGCATTGTGATTATGAACATCATGCTGGTCAGCGTGACGGAGCGGACGAGGGAGATCGGCATCCGCAAGGCGCTGGGTGCGCGGCGGCGGGAGATTATGCTGCAGTTCCTGATCGAATCGGCCACCGTGGCGCTGGCCGGGGGAGTACTGGGCGTATTTGGCGGCGTGATTGTTGCCCAGCTCGTGACGATGCTGCTGGGATTCCCATCAAGCATTGCGCTGTGGAGCGTGATTCTGGGGCTGCTGATGGCCACCAGTGTGGGCCTGTTTTTTGGCGTGTACCCGGCACGAACGGCGGCGCGACTGGATCCTATTGTGGCACTGCGATCGGAGGCATAGGCGATGAATACCGGCGACGCAGGGCAAACAATGAAGATGGCGTTGGACACGCTGCGCTCCAATAAGCTGCGGAGTTCGCTGACCATCCTGGGCATTGTGATTGGCGTAATGACGGTGATCACAATCTCATCCGTCATCAATGGGCTGAATGCGAATGTATCAAGGATGGTGGAGTCATTCGGCACGAATGTGCTGTGGGTCTTCCGCTTTCCGGTTATCGGGGTGCGGCCCACAACGGAGATGTTGACCCGCAAGCAACTCACCTATGACGATGCGATGGCCCTGAAAGATTTGCCGCATGTGGTGGCGGTGTCGCCTTCGCTGCAGTACCAGAACCATGACTTTGGCGTGGGCAGCGTGACGGTGAAGTACGGCACGCATAAGGTACAGGACACATCGCTCGAGGGTGATACGAGTTCATCGGCTGATGTGTATGACTGGGATGTGACCAATGGGCGCTACTTTACCGGACAGGATGAAGACCGCGGCGCGAATGTGACCGTGCTGGGGCACGATACGGCTGGGGACCTGTTCGGAACGGAAGACCCGATCGGCAAAGAGATCAACATCGAAGGCATGATGTTCACGGTGGTGGGGGTAATCGGCAAGCAGAAGACGATCTTTGGCGGCGGAAAGAATCCAGACGACAATTTTGCGTACTTCCCTATCACGACGTTTCACAAGGTGCATCCCGAGGTATTGGATTACTGGATCAGTGTGAAGTTTGACGACCAGAAGAACAAGGCGCTGGTGATAGACGAGATGCGTGAACTGCTGCGCCGCCGCCGCAAGGTGCTGAACGATAAGGACGACAATTTTGCCATCTTCGGCTCAGACGCGGTAACCCGGCTATGGACACAGATCACGGGCGGCCTGTTTCTGCTGATGTTCGGGCTCTCCGCGGTGGGTCTGCTGGTGGGCGGCGTGGGGGTGATGAACATCATGCTGGTCAGCGTGACGGAGCGAACCCGCGAGATTGGCGTGCGCAAGGCACTGGGCGCGAGGAAGCGAAACATTTTGATGCAGTTCACGCTGGAAGCGATGACGCTGTGCGCGGTGGGCGGCCTGGTGGGTGTAACGCTGGGTGCGCTGCTGACGTTCACAATCCATGCACTGGTTCCGGGGCTTCCGGCGTATCTTTCTGCCGGGTGGGTGTTTGCAGCGTTTGTGTGCTCCTGCGGAATCGGATTGACATTCGGAATTTACCCGGCATGGAAGGCCGCAAATTTAAACCCGATTGACGCACTGCGCTACGAGTAGCCGCACCTGATCGGATAACGCATCGATTCACACGGAATCACTAATTTCTTACTGCAACTGCCATAGACTTTCAAATAGTGGACAATCTTGCCATTGCGATTGAAGCGATCACCACACTGCTGGCGCTGTGCGGGCTGGGATACAGTGTGCTCGCACTGCTGAGTGCGCGGGACTTTGCGCATCGCCGGCGGGGAGAGAGCGGCTCGCTGCCGGTTTCTATCCTGAAACCGGTGAAGGGTGTGGATGCCCGGATGTATGCGGGCTTTGTAAGCCACTGCACGCAGCAGTATGCGGGCGAGTTCGAGATTCTGTTTGGCGTGAGTGATATGGCGGATCCAGCGGTGGCCACGATTCACCAACTACAGAAGGATTTTCCCGAGCACGATATCCGGCTGATTGAGTGCACGAAGCGGCTGGGCACCAGCGGCAAGGTAAGCAACCTGGCGCAAATGATTCCGCACGCGCGGCATGGCCACTACATTGTGAACGACAGCGACATTCTGGTGGGGCCGCACTATCTGTCGCACATCATGGCCGAGTTTGCGGGCAACGTGGGCATGGTGACTGCGCCGTACATTGGCCGCAGCAGCGACCGCGCCGCGGAGCGCACACTGTGGAGCAAGCTGGAGTCGCTCGGCATCTCGACGGATTTTTTCTCCGGCGTGCTGACAGCGCGAAAGATTGAAGGCGGCATTCACTTCGGACTGGGGTCGACACTGGCGTTCAGTCGCCCGGCGCTGGAAGCCATTGGCGGGCTGGAGCCTCTGCTGGAATATCTGGCGGATGATTATGAGTTGGGTGTGCGAATTGCGCGCGCGGGCTACCAGGTGGTACTGGCGAACGAAGTAGTGGAGACGGCGGTGCCGAAGTACACGCTGCGCGGATTCTGGGACCACCAGATGCGCTGGATGCGCTCTACGCGCGACTCGCGCAAGGCGGGGTTCGCGGGACTGGTGTTTACCTATGCGCTGCCGTGGGCGATTCTGAATTGCGTTGCGAGCGGGTTTGCGCTGTGGAGCTTTACGCTGTTGAGCCTGATTGCGGTGGCGCGGGTTGCAGTGGCGCTTTCCATTGGCGTGGGTGTGCTGCGCGATGGTCAGGTGCTGCGCGATTTGTGGCTGCTGCCGCTGCGTGACTTCACCAGTCTGCTGCAGTGGGCGTGGAGCTATGCCAACAATATCGTGGTGTGGCGTGGCGAGCAATTCCGGTTGAAGGATGGCCGGATTTCGCGAGCGTAAGTTTTGCTAAACCTACGACGGATTGATTGTTGCCGCAATAAGCCGGTTGAGATTCCCCCCCTTCGCTCCGTTCAAGGGTCAGAATGACAAATCAAAAACGATAACCTCAGGGGCTAAAGCCCGGTTCTGTGGCGGCTTGGATGTGCGGGCTGAAGCCCGCACCTACCTTAAGAAGCAAAAGCAGATTCTTCGCTGCGCTCAGAATGACAAATTGTTAGTGGCGGGTTTGATAAGAGCGACCAGGCTGGATTAGCGGGCTGGCTGGTTGCTGAGAATCTGTTTGCCACCGCTTTTTGCAATGACGTAGACCTCGCCAGGATATGGAATATTGTCACGGTCTTCGTCACTGGGATCATTCCACATAAAGATGCGTTGAGGGCCAGCCCATTTTGCGGCGATGCTCTCCGGGTCTTCGAATATTTTTGGTGCGTCCGGGAAGAAAGAACCATACCAAAGATTCGAACTCCGGCCGCTGACGATGTGGATGTCGTTGCGGCGCAGGTAGAAGCCGAGAGTGCTGCCGCTCTCATACTCGCCGTGAATTGCGATGATGTCTTGCGCGGTAGGGTGCTGTGCGGCGATGGCATCGGCCAGCTTTCTGGAGCCGAGCACGGTATTGAACGTGGTGAAGGCGAGCTGCACGGCGATGAGGAAGGCGATCATCATGCCGAAGAGAAATGCGTTGCCCGCTGCGGGGCGATTGCGGCGGCGCATGATGAAGTTGCCGATGGCGCCCGCGGCAAGCGAGAGAGCGGTGAGCGTGAGCGGCAGGCGGAACATGCCGAGAGCCTGCGCATTAAGGTCGAGGAAGTGGCCGAGCGAGAGCGCGTAGTCCGCGGGGTTCTGCGCAAGGAGTGACGCGAGATCAGTTTGGGGGCCGGGGACTTTGGTGAGCAGAACGAAGCCGGCGGCGGCGAGTGCGCTGAGTATTCCGAAGACAAGGATGATGATGGAGATGCGCTTGCCGGTGCGTGCGCAAAGGAGAGAAGACTCTTCCTGCGCGAGCCAGTTTGCGATGAGCAGCGAGAGCGCAGGGAGCGCGGGGAGAGCATAGTATTCCTGGCGCGTGGAGAAGCTGAAGAAAAGCATGACGATGGCGGCGCTGAGGACGAGCAGAAGTATGGTGCGGCGCTGCTGGTTGCTGCGGAGAGATTCGCGCCAGGTGGAGAAGGTGAAGCGGGTCCCTCCGCTGCGCTGCGGGATGACAAATAATTTAATAGTTTGAAAATTAATGGTTTGGCAGAAACGAGCGATGAGCCATGCGCTCCAGGGCATGAGCCAGACGAAGAGGAGCGTCCAGAAGAGCCAGAGCGGGACGGTGTCATAATCGCGCGGGACACGCAGGTTGAGATAGCGCAGCAGGTGTTCATTGAGGAAGTAGAACCAGAACCAGCCGTGTACGTTGCCGGGCGTGGGCTGGGGGATGGTCCAGGGCCAGTGGGCGAAGCCGATCCCGGCAATGTGGCCCTGGGTGGGATTTTGCAGACCGGCAAGGATGTGCCAGGGCGCGACGATGAGGAAGAAGATGATGGCAGCGAGCGCAGGGTGAAGCTGGCGGATGCGCGCGCATGCCCCGCGCAGGCCGCGGGTGAGTAGCAGATACACCAGCGCGATGCCGACGGGAAAAACGATGCCGATGAGGCCCTTGGTGAGCACGTTGAGCGCGCAGCAGGCGGCGAAGATGGCGCAGTGCCTGCGCGAGGGGGTGTCAGCCTGCTCGGTTTTCCAGAAGGCGTAGAGGCTGAGGGTGATCCAGAGGCAGACCAGGACGTCCGGGATGATGAAGCGCGTGTAAATAAAACAACCGGCGGTGGTGGCCAGGATGATTGCGGCATAAAAGCCCGCCAGTTCAGAAAATGCGCTGCGGCCGAAGCGGTAGACGGCGAGCAGCAGAGCCAGCATGCCGAAGGCGAGCGGCAGGCGGGCGGCCCAGTCATGCGCGCCAAAGAGTTTGAAGCTGGCGGCCATGCTCCAGTAGAGGACGGGAGCCTTTTCCAAGTAGCGGATGCCGTTGGCATAGAGCGTAACCCAGTCATGCCGGAGGACCATTTCGCGGGCAACTTCGGCGTGGACGGAGTCAGCATCGTCCATAAGCGGCGGAGTGAAGAGGGTGAAGCTGGCATAGAGCAGCAGCCACACGGTGAGCAGGGTGAGCAGGTGGCGGCGGGCTGGAGATTGTGTTTGCACGCTGGTAGAAGTGTAGCTGCATGTAGGAGAATGAAGGCCATGTCCACGCTTACGCAGATTGACGCTTTCGGCACACCGCCCGCCACGGAGATGATCTTTGACGATTGGTACCCTGCCATCCGCAGCGAAATGCTGCGCGGCAAGAGCATGACCAAGGCGCTGCTGCTGGGCGTTCCGCTGGTGCTGGGACGCAAGAAAGACGGCAGCATCTTCGCCATGCGCGACCTGTGCCCGCACCGTGGCATTCCGCTGAGCGCGGGCTGGTTTGATGGCGAGCACGTGACCTGCAAGTACCATGGCTGGAGCTTCGAGCCGTGCAGCGGACAGTGCTCCGAGATTCCTTCGCTGACGCGGCATGACACGCTGGATGCGACGAAGATCTATACGGCGGCGTACCCCTGCGTGGAGCGCGATGGCTACGCGTGGGTCTACCTGCCCAAGCCGGGCAGCGGCCGGGTGCAGGATGTGAGCGCGCTGCCGCCCGTGCCGGAGGTGCCGAAGTTCAGCAAGCGGTTCCACACGGCGCACCTGAGTGCGGAACTGCCATGCAACGTGGACCACGGCATCATTGGGCTGATGGACCCGGCGCATGGGCCGTTTGTGCACCAGAGCTGGTGGTGGCGGAGCAGCAAGAGCATCCACGAAAAGCAGAAGCATTTTGAGCCGATACCGGGTGGGTTCCGCATGTCTGCCCACGCACCCAGCGGCAACAGCGCGCCGTACAAGATTCTGGACAAGCCGGTGACAACGATTGATTTTGTGCTGCCCAACCGGCGGTATGAGACGATTCGCGCGGGCAAGCGGTGGCTGGCCAGCATCACGACGGTCACACCGGTTACGCCGACGACGTGCCGCATTGATGTGTATGCAGCGTGGAATATTTTGTACTGGGTGCCGTTTGTGCCGCAGGTTCTGAAGTTCTTTGCGCGGATTTTTGTGGGGCAGGATACGCAGACGATGGTGGAACAGGCGGAGGGTTTGCGGTTCCATCCGGGGCTAATGCTGATTGACGATGCGGACAAACCCGCGAAGTGGTACTTCGCCCTGAAACAGGCGCGGCTGGAGGGTAAGGATGAGAATCCGCTGAGTGGGCCGGTCACGCTAAGGTGGAGGAGCTAGCCGGACGGGCGGACGCTCGCGTTGCTCGCAATACCTAGAACGCCTGCACGCCTTCTTCCACTACAAGCTCTTCGACGGCAATATTCAGCAGGTGGCCGAGGCGCTTGTAGCTTTCCTTCCACTCTTCGGTCCAGTTGTCGCCGCCGGCACCGCGGCGCAGTAGCTCGTTCCAGATGTTCTGGGCCTGCCAGAAGTTTAATTCAAACGGAAGCTTGCGGAGATTCTCTGCAAGCTCAATGGCGTTCTCCAGGTCAGTGTGCGATTCAAACTCACCGGCTGTCTCTTCCAGGCGAACCATGGCGCGCTTCATGCGCTGGTCAGCGGCGTAGGCGAGGGTGTTCTCTTCCAGCTTCACCTGGTCGGCGGTGGCGCGCTCCAGCAGCATCTGGAAGCGTTCGCAATCAAAGGCCTCAGCAGTAACCGCGTCGCGGATACCGGCGTTCAGCGCAAAGCCCGCGGCCAGGACCAGCGCGGGCGGCTTGGGCATGCCGGACTCATGCAGGAAGTGCAGCAGTGAGGCGTGGTCTTCGTAGATGCCGCGCACTCCCTGCTCGATTTCAGCGAGGGTCGCGTCCAGTATGGTGCGCAGAATGCGCTGCTGTTCGTCCGCAAAGAGCGAGGTGAGCGAGTAGGCGGTGCCACCGTAGAAGTGGTCAATCAGTCGAATAATCTCCGGCAGGTTCGCGCGGCGGATGGCGGCGCGTACTTCCACGGAGAATTGGTCGAAGGCATCGCCATCTTCCGGTTTGTAGGGTTTCACCGCGGCGGAGAGATTCTGGTCGCCGAGATGCAGCACGGCGAAGCTGACGTCTTCATTTTCTTCCGTGATGCGTGAGTGAATGCGCGCGCGGCCAATGGCTACGCGACCGCGGCCCGAAGTAAAGACCTCATACGAGATGCGATGCACATTGAAGCAGAAGATGCGGCCCTCTTCAGGATAGCTGCGGAAGACGGAACTGATGGCGTAGTGTGCGCCGACCTTCTCCAGGTCAATGAATTGCGTCTGCACATAGCGGCGATAGACTTCAGCGCCGTCGCCCATCTCGGGCAGATTGCTTTTTGCCTCTGCAAGCAAGCGGAGAAATTCTGTCTCCAGCATGCGGCCCGGTTCACCGAAGAGTTTGGAGGCGAGCTGAAGTACGCGGCCGGCGTAACCGATGATCTGTACCGTCTCAATGCCGGAGACCTCGTCAAAGAACCAGCCGCAGCTGGTGTACATCAGCTGGGTGTGGCGTTCGAGCTCCAGAAGCTCGAAGACACGGATGCGCTCTTCCGGCGAAAGCACGTGGGTGGCATGGCGCGAAAGGAAGTTGGTGGTGCTGGCGATGGAGCGATCCAGTATCACCTGGATATATTCATCGCGCGCTGCCCACAGATTCTTCAGCAGCGGCGCGGCGAGAGCTTCAGCCAGCGGAGCCGTGGCATCGCGCAGATAATCCAGCGAGGTGCGCAGCGGGCCGCGCCACTTCTGATTCCAGTCGGGCTTGCCGCTGTTACAACCGCAGTTGGAGCGCCAGCGCTCAACGCCGTGCGCGCAGCTCCAGGAGGTGTTCTCTTCTACTTCGGCCTCCCAGCGCGGTGGAAAGCGTTCAAGGAATTCGCTGTAATTGGTCAGCCGTGCAAGCTTCTTGTCCTGGATATAGTGCAGAGCATAAGAGAGCGCCATCTCACCGTGCTTGTGGTGGTGGCCGTAGCTCTCGCCGTCGGTGGCGACGTGCGCCAGTTCGGCAAGCTCGGGGTGCTCAGGGTTTATCTCGTCGTGAAAATCGGCAGAGAGGCGATTGGCAAAATCTTCACCGGAGTTCAGCAGGCCTTCAAACGCAATCGCGCGCGAGGCGGGGCCGTCGTAGAAGAAGACAGCGATGCTGCGGCCTTCGTCCAGCTGGACGGTATAGGGGTGGGTTGGGCTAACGGTGGCGTCGGGCGTGCCAATCCAGCCCTCATCGGCGGCGCCCATGGTTCCTGCGGCAGAGGGATTGGCGGGGTCGCCGGAATCTGGCTTGCGGCGGACACGCGCGCACTGGGAGGGTGCCAGGATGGTGAACTTGATTCCCTCCTGCGCCATCAGGTCCAGCACTTTGCGGTTCACGGCGGTCTCTGCCAGCCACATGCCTTCGGGCTTACGGCCAAAGCGGTGCTCGAAATCTGCAATGCCCCAGCGGATCTGGGTGCGGGCGTCGCGCTCGTCAGCCAGAGGCATGATGATGTGGTTGTAGACCTGCGCGATAGCGGAGCCGTGGCCGGAGAAGCGGCGCTGGCTGGTGAAGTCGGCGTCCAAGATCATGCGGTAGCAGCGCGGTGCGAAGTCAGCTAGCCAGCTCAGCAGGGTGGGGCCGAAGTTGAAGCTCATGCGTGAGTAATTGTTCACGATGCGCACGATCTGGTTCTGCTTGTTCACGATGCGGGAGGCGCCGTTGGGGGCGTAACATTCCGCCGTGATGCGCTCGTTCCAGTCGTGATACGGCGAGGCCGACTCCTGCACCTCGATGGTTTCCAGCCATGGGTTCTCGCGCGGCGGCTGGTAGAAGTGGCCATGGATGCAGACGTATCGTTCCGGTCCATTGCCATCAGGCGGGTCCAGGCGCAACGCCTTGCGAACGCGCGATTCAGTCAACCGCGGCTTCAGTGGCTGTGCTGCGCGCCGGTCATTCTGGGGAGACGGCGTGCTGTCCGTCGATGTGTCTGACATGACGCCTTTCAGGATTGAAGTGCACTGCGTTCGCTGTGGAGGTGCGATTCTGCAGGTGCCAATTCTTGCTTCCACATTGATTTTACTGCCCGAAGATACAGGGGCTAGTCATGTGATGCTTCAGGCAGCGGTTTAGCCTTGATTTTCATGAGGTTTATATCCATCACAAGCAGTACGGCAATGGCGACCCAGTAGGCGGCAATATTCTTTACCGAGAAGTACCTGCCGAGAAACAGCTTACCGGCAAGAGTAGCGCGGAAGGCGTTCAGCGGAGCGAGATTGACCAGTCGGCTGAACTCAACCAGCATGGACAGAACCGCGCTGAGCAGGGCGACTGAAGCCGGACGCAGACGCGGCAGCAGCGCGGCGACGGTCCAGTACAGCGCCACCGTCCAGAGCACCGAACCGCCGTACTTCCATGCAAAGAATGGCAGATGCAGCGGCAGCGCGCGCCAGGCAATGCCCACCGGGATCACGATGAGCACGGTAAGAATGCACCAGGTGCGGCGTCTCATGCTGATTTCTTGGCGGCGGCGAGATCGCAGGCGCGCCAGAGGTACCAGCTGGCGATAGAGTGCCACGGACCCCACTTTTTGCCGCGCTTCAGCATCACATCGGGCTTGGGCAGCAGGTCTGGCGTCACTTTCTGGCTGGGCTTCAGGCCCTGAAAGGTGAGGGCAAAGCCTTTGCGAACGCCGTAGTCGCCTACAGGAAAGACGTCTGGCCGGCCGAGGCGGAAGATGAGGAACATTTCAACCGTCCAGCGGCCAATGCCGCGGACCTGGGTGAGGTGCTCGATGAGGGCTTCGTCGGTCATGCGGCGGGCCGCAGCCAGTGTAGGTACGGTGCCGTCCAGCGTTTTGGCGGCTAGATCGCGCAGGGCGAGTTGCTTGTTGGCGGAGAGGCCCGCGCCGCGGAGCTGGTCGTTGGGGCAATCGAGGATGTGTTGTGGGCTGGGATGCACGCCGATGCCGCAGATGGGGTGGAAGCTCTCAAGCATGCGGCGGTGGATGGTGGCGGCGGCCTTGCCGTTGAGCTGCTGGTAGACGATGGACTCTGCCAGCGCCTCAAACGGCGATTGGGTACCGGCGAGGCGAAGGGTGAAGGGGCCGGCGCGCTCAATCAGGCGGCCCAGTTTGGGGTCGGTGGTGGTGAGTTCGCGGCAGGCGAGAGCGATATCGTAGGCCGGTTTGCGGGTGCGGGCGGGGTGCGGGTTGGGCATGTGTGCCAGCTTATCGCATGTAAGGCGTGTGACTATCGTCACACTGTGCGCTAATCGCCAAGGGAAGTGGATGGACCAAATTTTTCTATTGACGACGCAGATTCGCGTCTGGCAATAAACAGAGAAGCTCTTTTGGCCCAACAAATGCAAGTGGATGCAATATTTTTTGCATCCGGCAAAAGTTGACGCACATCAATGGGGTAAACAGCTTGTTTAAAAATCTTTCAGTGTTGTACGTCACTTCTATATGTGATTTATCTCCTGATATACTTTTCTTCTCGCGGATCTATTTTTTCGGGACACACTCGGGCATCCGCATAGCAGCTGGCCGCATCACCATTCCTAGAACCTACTAACCCTTTTTGAATGCAGAGGAAGCAGGAAAGTACTCATGGCGCAAGTCTTTGACCGCAGCTCAAACGCGCTGGCTCGTGGGAGCCTGGTCCTGACCGGATTGATCGTAGTAGCGCTGGCGGTGACGTTGAACAGTTTGCAGCGGTCGCCCTGGGTGACACGCCAGGGGCAACGCGCCGAACAGCCGGTGCCGTTCAGCCATAAGCACCACGTGGAAGGCCTCGGCCTGCAGTGCCAGTACTGCCACACGTCGGTGGAGAAGTCGAGCTATGCGGGTATTCCGCCCACTAAGACCTGTATCAACTGCCACGCGCAGATATGGACCAATGCTGAACTACTGAAGCCGGTACGTGATAGCTGGGCCAGTGGACAGTCGATTCCCTGGATCCGCGTCCATGATCTGCCGGACTATGTGTATTTTAACCACGAGATTCATGTGAACAAGGGCATCGGCTGCTCCAGCTGTCATGGCCGCGTGGATGAGATGCCCATCATGTACGAAGAGAATTCGCTGCAGATGGAGTGGTGCCTGAACTGCCATCGCGATCCGGCTAAGAACATTCGGCCCACCCCAGAGATTTACAACATGGCCTGGGCTGGCCCCTCCAAAGAGAAGCCGGTATGGTGCGGAACTACTGGCAAGGGCGGGCTTGGCGTAACCACGGCGCAGCAAGTGAACTGCACCACAAAAGATCCCAGTGGCGACAATCCGACAGTCGCCATGCTGCAGTCGGCTGGTTCCAGTGACGCGCAGTCCAATTCAGGTTCGGGAACCAACATAGCAGCGCACGCCGTGACGGGTGCGGGCAAGACCTACAGTGATGTGCCGGTGGCGACCATGCCAATGCCGGTGAACTATCAGAAGTTCACTGAGCAGACGGACCTGGGTGCATACCTGGTGAAGCAGTACCACATTCGTCCGCCGAACGAGCTCCAGAGCTGCGAGGTATGCCACCGATGACTGCTGCGCGCAGGGCGGACGTAAAGAAGTTAGTTGTGCAAGGTGATGTGATGGATAGCACGCAAAAACCCGTGATTGTCGAAAGCATTGCGCCAGCGAAGATGACGCTTGCGGAAGTGCGCGCCAAGCTGGACGGCAAGACCGGCAAGCGCTACTGGAAGAACCTGGATGAACTGGCGGCTACGCCTTCGTTCCATGCGCTGATGGAGGAAGAGTTCCCCAAGCAGAGCATGGGCGGCGTGAGCGAGTGGCTGGATTCCACGAGCCGCCGCGGGTTCCTGAAGGTGATGGGCGCGTCGTTTGCACTGGCCGGGCTGGCCGGTTGCACCAAGCAGCCGGACGAGCCGATCTATCCTTACGTGAAACAGCCTGAGGACTTGATCCTGGGCAAGCCGATGTACTTTGCGACGGCGCACCCCTTCCCCACCGGCGCAATCCCGGTGCTGGTGAAGTCAGACGCCTTCCGCCCGATCAAGATTGAAGGAAACCCGGAGCATCCTGCATCGAAGGGCAAGTCTGACGCCATTACCCAGGCCACCCTGCTTGGGCTGTACGATCCGGACCGCTCACAGCACGTTGTTCGCCGCGGCAATACGACGGATTTCTCTGCGTTCCAGAGCGCATTCGTTTCGAATATGGCGGCGAAGAAAGGCAGCGGCGCGGGTGTGTACTTCCTGAGCCAGACGATTACATCGCCCACGCTGGCAGGCCAGTGGAAGCAGGTGCAGGCGGCGTATCCGCAGGCCAAGCTGGTGCAGTATGACGCGGTAAACCGCGATGCGGCAATGACAGCATCGAAGGCCGTCTTCGGCGACTTTGTGGATGCGCAGTACAAGCTGGAAGACGCCGATGTGATCCTTTCGCTTGATGCCGATTTTCTCTCCGGCATTGCACATCCGGGCTTCCTGACGCTGGCTGCAGCCTATGCAGAACGGCATCGCTACGAAGCAGGCAAGACGATGAACCGGTTGTATGTGGTGGAGGGCATGCCCACCGTGACCGGGTTCAAGGCGGAGCATCGCCTGGGGTTGAAGCCGAGCGAACTTGCTGCATTTGCGCAGGCGCTGGCGGGTGGCGCTGCCATGGCCAATCCTGCTGCGCAGAAGTTTGCGGCCACGGTGCTGGCTGATTTGAAGAAGAATGCTGGACGCTGTGTGGTGATTCCGGGTGAGCAGGCACCGGCATCGGTGCACGCAGCTGCACATCTGCTCAACGCGCAGCTTGGCAATGTGGGCAAGACGGTGGTTTATACCGAGACAGTGAATCCGCTGCCCAGCATCCAGGGCGACGATCTGAAGGCGCTGGTCGCTGACATGAACGCCGGCAAGGTGGAGTGGCTGGTCGTGCTTGGCGGCAACCCGCTGTACGACGCGCCGGTTGACCTGAATTTTGCAGCGGCCTATGCCAAGGTGCCGAACACGGTGCACCTGGGTATGTATGTGGATGAGACTGCGGAAGCATCGCAGTGGCATATCAACCAGGCGCACTACCTGGAGAGCTGGTCAGATGCACGGACGTATGACGGCACGCTCACGGTGATTCAGCCGATGATTGAACCGCTGTACGACGGTAAGACGGCGCACCAGATTCTGCAAATTTTGCTGGACGCGCCGGGGCTGAGCGCCATGTCGGCTGTTGCGGCCACGGCCAAGCCCTATACCAAGGATGAAGCCGGCTGGCGCAAGGCGCTGCACTCCGGCTGGGTAGATGGAACCGCTTTTACGCCGAAGGCAATCACTGCCAAAGGCGCCGCGTTGCCGGCGACTTCCCCCGCCGGCGGCGTGGAGATTTCATTCCGTCCGGATACGGGACTCTACGACGGCCGCTTTGCCAATATTGGATGGCTGCAGGAGACTCCACGCCAGGTCACCAATCTTTCATGGGATAACGCTGCATTGATGAGCCTGGAGACGATGGCCGCACTCAAGCTGGAAGAGACGGACGTTGTCGAACTCAAGCTGAATGGCCGCACGGTGAAGGCTCCGGTGCTGATGGTTCCGGGCCACCCGGACAATGCGATCACGGTGCATCTCGGCGGCGGACATCGTGTTGGCGGGCGCGTTGGCGCAGGCGTTGGCTTCAATGCTTACCTGATTCGCACCAGCGATGCGCCACTTTCGGCTGCGAATCTCCAGATTAGAAAAGTGGATACCGGTTACGACATCTGTGTGACCAAGGTGCACAACATCGAGCATCGCGGCAGCTTCGCGCAGCATGACCTGGAGAAGCAGGAATCTGATAAGGATGGCGTGTACTCGCTGGCTGGTCATGAAGCGATGGAGCGGTCGATCATTCGCTATGCCACGCTGGATGAGGTGAAGGCCAATCCAAATTTTGCGCATGAAGGCGGCGCAAGCGGATCGCTGATTAACAAGGTGGGCTACGGCGTGCAGGGTGAGACGCCGGGTAAGGACGAGACGTTCTTCCCCGATAGCTGGAAGTACGACAAGCCTGAGGCTTCGACCGGTGGTGCGACAATCCAGAATGCATGGGGCATGGCGATCGACCTGAACTCCTGCATTGGCTGCAATGCCTGCATTGTGAGCTGCTACGCGGAGAACAATATTCCAGTGGTGGGCCGCGAGCAGGTGAAGGTTGGGCGCAACATGCAGTGGATCCGCATTGATACGTACTTCGAAGGCGATCTGCATGCGCCTAAAGCGCACTTTCAGCCGATGACCTGCCAGCACTGCGAGAACGCGGGCTGCGAACAGGTCTGCCCTGTGGGCGCAACGGTGCACACGCCGGAAGGCATCAATACCATGGTGTACAACCGCTGCGTCGGCACGCGGTACTGCTCCAATAACTGCCCGTACAAGGTGCGCCGCTTCAACTTCCTGCTGTACTCGGATTACGAGACGGAGAGCCTGAAGTTTATGCGCAACCCTGACGTGAGTGTGCGTTCGCGCGGTGTGATGGAAAAGTGCAGCTACTGCGTGCAGCGCATTGAAGCCGTGAAGATCGAAGCTGACAAGGAAAACCGCGCAATCCGAGACGGTGAAATCGTAACTGCATGCCAGCAGGCGTGCCCGACGAATGCCATCGTGTTCGGCAACATCAACGATCCGGCCAGTGCGGTAGCAAAGCGCAAGGCTGAGGAGCGCGATTACCAGGTGCTTGCTGATCTGAACTTCCGTCCGCGTACTACTTACACGGCCGGCGTGATCAACCCAAATCCGGAGCTGGCATAATGGCGACCAAACCCACTACTGTCGACCCGATGATAGACCCGAAGACCGGCGAATATGCCGTCATCGCGCCGGGGCATAGCTTCCGGTCGGTGACCAACAAGATTGCCGGCGTTGTGCTGACCGGCGATACGCACCTGGCGTGGTTTGGCGGCGTGATGTTCGCTGCGAGCGTAGCGTCACTGTTTCTGGTTGCGGTTACCTGGCTGCTGCTGAAGGGCATTGGTATCTGGGGCGTCACCATGCCGGGCGCATGGGGCTTCGCCATCATCAACTTTGTATGGTGGATCGGTATCGGCCACGCCGGTACGCTGATCTCGGCCATCCTGCTGCTCTTCAAGCAGGGGTGGCGCAACTCAATCAACCGCTTCGCAGAGGCGATGACGATCTTCGCCGTGGTCTGCGCGGGCATGTTCCCGCTGCTGCATGTCGGCCGTCCGTGGCTGGGTTACTGGTTGTTCCCGTATCCCAACACGATGAACATCTGGCCGCAGTTCCGTTCGCCGCTGGCGTGGGACGTGTTCGCGGTTTCGACGTACGCATCGATCTCGGTGGTGTTCTGGTATATCGGCATGATTCCGGATTTCGGCACGCTGCGCGACCGGGCGCAACTGCCGTTCGCGAAGTGGTTCTACGGAATTCTTTCCTTGGGCTGGCGCGGATCGACCCGTCACTGGATGCGGTATGAGACGGCATCGCTGCTGCTGGCCGGGCTTTCCACGCCGCTGGTGCTTTCAGTGCACACTGTCATCAGCTTTGACTTCGCTGTGGCTGCCCTGGCTGGGTGGCACACCACAATTTTCCCGCCGTACTTTGTGGCGGGCGCAATCTATTCAGGATTTGCCATGGTGCTGACGCTGGCTATTCCAATCCGCAAGTTTTACCACATGGAAGACCTGGTCACGGAACGCCACCTGGACAACATGGCGAAGGTGATGCTGGGTACGGGCCTGATCGTGGCATACGGCTACGGCATGGAGGTCTTCATGGCGTGGTACTCGGCGAGCCACTGGGAATTCTTCATGATGTGGAACCGCATGTTCGGACCAATGGGTTGGGCATACTGGATTCTAATTCTGACGAACATCGCCATTCCGCTGACGTCGCTGTGGTCGCGCAAGCTACGCGTGAACGTCGTGTATCTATTTGGGCTCTCCATTGTCGTGAACATCGGTATGTGGTTTGAGCGCTTCGTGATCGTTGTGACCTCGCTCTATCGCGATTACCTACCGTCAAGCTGGGGCACATATCGCGCGACGCGCTGGGATTACATGCTGTTCATTGGAACGTGGGGACTATTCACTACACTGTTCCTGCTGTTTGTGCGCTTCCTGCCAATGATTCCGATGTCTGAAATCCGCATGATGCTGCCGCAGACGAAGATTGAGCCGAAGGGTCCGGATGCCGAGACCGTGATTGAGGAGACCGTCTAATGCCTGTCCGCGAAGGAATCTACGGGTTGCTGGCGGAGTTTGATACGCCCTCCGCGTTGGTACACGCGACGGAAGCGGCGCGCGCCGCGGGCTATCGCCGCATGGACTGCTATACGCCGTATCCGGTGGAGGAGTGCGCCACGGCGCTGGACTTCCACAAGAACCGCGTGCCTCTGATGTGCCTGATGGGCGGCATTATGGGTCTGCTCACTGCATTTCTGATGGAGACGTGGATTTCAGTGTGGTCCTATCCGCTGAACATTGCGGGGCGCCCGCTGTTCAGTTGGCCGGCGTTCATCATTCCGGCGTACGAGTGGACGATTCTGTTCGCAGGCTTCTCTGCCGCGCTGGGCATGATCGCGCTGAACGGCATGCCGCAGCTCTATCATCCAGTCTTCAATGCGCCGAACTTTCGCGATGGCGCGACGACGGATAAATTTTTTCTCTGCCTGGAAGCGGACGATCCACGCTTCTCGCTGGATGGAACGCGAAGCTTTCTGGAGCAGCAGAAGCCGATCTCTGTGGTGGAGGTAAACCACTAATGCAGGAAACAGGGATCAGGCAACGGGGAACAGGGAACGGCATGACGAAGCTGAAGAGATTCGCGGCGCTGGGCGCACTTGCGGGCACATGCCTGCTCGCGGCCGGATGCCGGCAGGACATGCAGGATCAGCCAAAGTTCTTTCCGCAGCGCGGCACTAGCTTTTATGCGGACGGTCGCAGCGCGCGCCCTCAGGTTGAAGGCACAGTGGCTCGCGGACAGCTGCACGAAGATGCGTACTTCTATAGCGGTATGGTGAACGGTAAAGAGGGTGACATGATGCCCTTCCCCGTCACGATGGATGTACTGCAACGCGGGCAGGAACGCTACAACACCTACTGCAGCGCATGCCATTCGCGCGTGGGTAACGGCCAGGGCATGATTGTGGAGCGCGGCTACAAGCCTGCGGGCAACTTCCACCAGGGGCGTCTGCTGGCTGCTCCGCTGGGGCACTTCTTTTATGTGATGAGCAATGGCTACGGCGCTATGCCGGACTACTCAGCGCAGCTTACCCCGGCGGATCGCTGGGCGGTGGTGGCTTACATTCGCGCACTGCAGCTAAGCCAGAATGCGACGCAGGCGGATGTTGCTCCGGGGAAGCATGTGCAGCAGCTCTCTGATATTGCCGAGCACGATGGACTGCCGGGCACATTTGCCGACGAGTGGACGCTGCCAGCAACTGCTGTGTATGGAACGCCAAATGGTACTGACAACGCGATTCTGCCGGCAGTAACTCCAGGAGCGAAGGCCGCAGTCGCACCGGCGACACCGAAGGCTATACCGGCAACGAAGTAGGTTTAGGCAATACAACAGTTTTGCTGAAGGAATAAAGGCCAGACAAAGCATGGCAAACGGACACGAACACGAACTTCACGGCGACCACAACCATCACGGCCCCAAGCCAATGCCGGCGTCGCTCGCTGCGCCTGAGATTGTCTCGGAGTGGCGCAAACGTGCGATTGCAATCGCGATCGTCACAGGAATCGGATCGCTGGTCGCCTTCGGCTTCACGCCGATGGGCCGCAACCACCTGTTGCGCGCCTACCTGATGGGTTACATGACCTGCTTCGGCTTTGCCGGCGGCGGTTTGGCTCTGCTGATGCTGCAACATGTGACGGGCGGAAAGTGGGGCCTGCTGCTGCGCCGTCCGCTGGAGGCGATGAGCCGCACGCTGCCGCTGGTTGCGCTAATGTTTGTGCCGATCGCGATCTTCTGGAAGCATCTGTACCAGTGGGCTGCGTTTCCAACGCAGGAAGCTGTCGCCGATGGACTGGCAAGGCATCTGCTCACACCGGAGCAGGCGATGGTGCTGAACGCCAAGCGCGCCATGCTGAGCCCGCTGCATGTAGGCGTCATCACTATCGTGATCTTTGCAGTGCTGATCCTGCTCATGTACCTGCTGAACACGTGGTCACTGCAGCGCGATGCTGATCCGGAAGCGGGCACGCAGGCAAGCTACAACCGCTGGCGTACAAAGTTCGAGAACCTCTCGGGCCCCGGAATTCTTATCTACGTATTTCTGCTTACTGCAGGTGCAATCTGCTGGATTAAATCGCTGGATGTTACCTGGTACTCGTCGATCTGGGGACTGCAGTTCCTGGTGGCGCAGGGATATGGAGTGCTGGCGCTGGGTATCCTCTCGGTGATCAAGCTTTCGAAGTTTGAGCCGATGAAGACCTTTCTGCGCAAGACGGAGCAGCATGATCTGGCCAAGTTGGCCTTCGCCTTTGTGATGCTGAATATCTACCTCACGTTCGCGGAGTTCCTGATTATCTGGTCCGGTAACGTGCCCGACGAGATTCCGTGGTATTTGAACCGCATTCACGGTGGCTGGTGGTATATCTGCTCGCTGGATTTCATCTGCCATTGGCTGATTCCATTCTGCCTGTTGCTCTCGCGCGATCTGAAGCGCAACAAGCAGAAGATGGTATGGCTGGCGAGCTTCATGATCTTTGCGCGCTGCGTGGATATGTTCTGGCTGATTGAGCCAAACTTTCCGGATGCAGCCGGGAATCTGCACATCGTGGGGAACGTGAGCATCCTCGCTTACATCACTGTGCCGCTGTGCGTGCTGTCAGTCTGGGCCACCTACTACTTTACCCAGCTCAAGGCGCGACCGCTGATTGCCACCAACGATCCGCACGTGGAAGAGATTCTGGAGCCTGAACATGCACACTAACGATCACGATCACGAGCCAAAGCAGGTTGTAGACCCGGAGCATCCGGGATACGAAACGACTGACATTAATGTCGGCGGCATCATCGTGTTCCTCGCCGGCCTGTCGGGATTTGTGCTCATCTTCTTCGTCTTCTGTTTTGGCATGGGCAAGGTGATCAACCAGGCGCTGCAGAAACAGGACGGTCCTATTGATCGCTGGCACCAGCAGCCGCAAGCAGGCAGCAAGCTGGAGAACCTGGCTAGTAATCCGAAGATGGAGCAGCAGCAGTTGCAGGCGCTTACCGCGCAGTTTCCGCAACCGCGGTTGCAGATGGATGATGGTAATCAGGATGTAGCCGATCTGCATGCGCGCGAAGATTTGCTGTTGAACAACTATAGCTACGTGAATGGCGGCAAACCCGGCGCAGTTAGGATTCCGATTGATCATGCGATGGAGTTGGTTGTGCAGCGCGGTTTGCCGACGGCGCCGCAGGCTGCAACGTCCGTTGCGCTGACTGGAGCGAATGCCCCGGTGGTACAGGCTCCGCTAACGAATGGTTTTGCCCGCACCGGTTATGAGTTGGACCAGATAGAAGCCCGCGCAGAAAAGATGAAGTACGCGGGTGCAGAGACAGGCAGCAAGGAATAGAGGAAGCAGGAAACGCAATGCGCAGCACCAGCACAATTCGGGGTACGGTGGCGAGGAAGCTTCGCCGCATAGCGGGCAGCATGATGCTCGCTGGATTCCTGTCAGTGGTGTGCGCGCTGCCGTCTTCGGCACAGGTCAGCAGCTACGGCGACAAATCCATGGGCGATCAGCACGGTGACGAACTGCCGCAGGTGCTGAAGAAGGTCCAGGTTACGCAGCATCTGAATCAGCAACTGCCGCTGGACTCAAGTTTTGTGGATGACACCGGCAAGACGGTGAAGCTGGGCGATTATTTCGGCGGTAAGAAACCCGTTATGTTCTCCATGGTCTACTTCAACTGCCCCATGCTGTGCTCTGAAGAGCTGGATGGCATGGCGGGCGCGCTGGAGATGGTGCACCTGGTGCCGGGCAAGGATTTTGACATTGTTGTGATCAGTATCGATCCCAGCGAGACGCCCGCGCTGGCGGCTTCAAAGAAGGCTTACTACGTAAAGCGCTATGGGCACCCGGAGACGGCTGCTGGCTGGCACTTTCTGACAGGGCAGCGCCCGGCGATTGATGCTGTGGCAGACGCGGTTGGATTTGGTTACGTTCGCGTCCCCGGACCGGACGGAAAGCTCTCGCAGTTTGCGCACGCCAGCTCGATTGAGCTAGTTACGCCGCAGGGCCGCGTGGCGCAGTACTACCTCGGCGTAGAGTATTCGCCGAAGGACATTTTACTGGGGCTGATTGAAGCCTCCGGCAACAAGATTGGATCGCCGGTAGCGAACATTCTGACTTACTGCTACCACTACGATCCGGAGACCAACAAACACTCGCTGATTGTGGCGCGCGTGGTGCAGATGGGTGGCATGGTGACTATCGCCACGCTTGGCAGCTTTATGTTTGTGATGTTCCGTCGCGACATTCGTCTGGGCCGCGACCATACGGCACAACTTTCAAATTCAGAACGTCCTGGCCATACCGGCGGTGACGAAAAGCGGAACGGATAAAGGGTAACGATGGGAATCAGTCCAGTTCTATGGCAGTTTCTAATTAAATGGCTCCACGCCTCGGCGCTCTTCCCGGCGGAGGCATCGACCATTGCGCCGTACGCGGACGCGCTGTACTTCTTCCTGCTGCTGATGACGCTGGTCGGCACGGTGATTGTGGCCATTCTTCTGGTCACCTTCTCCATCCGTTATCGTGCGGAGAAGAACCCTGTCGCTACACAGATTGAAGGCTCCACGCTGCTGGAAGCCACGTGGACCATTATCCCGCTCGCCATCTTCCTGGTCGTTTTCGTGTGGGGCGCGCTGCTGTATTTCCGCATCTACAATCCGCCGGCCAACGCGATGAACATCTACATCGTAGGCAAGCAGTGGATGTGGAAGGCAGAGCATCCGGGCGGCCAGCATGAGATCAATGCACTGCACGTTCCCATGGGGCGGCCAGTGCAGCTCACCATGATTTCGCAAGACGTATTTCACAGCTTCTCCATTCCCGATTTTCGGGTGAAGCGTGAAGTGATTCCTGGCCGCTACACCACCGTGTGGTTCAACGCGACCACGCCCGGTACGTACCACATCTTCTGCACGCAGTATTGCGGCACATTGCACTCCGGCATGATCGGCGAAGTGACGGTGATGACTCCTGCGGACTACGAGAAGTGGACGCAGGACTCCACCAGCGGCATGTCGCTGGCGCAGAATGGCGAGCGCATCTTTGCCAGCATGGGTTGCAATGCCTGCCACAATGGCACAGCCGCTGCGCGTGGGCCGAATCTTGCCGGCGTGTACGGGAGCAAGCTGCAACTGACGGATGGGAGTCAGATCCTGGTGGACGATGCATACCTGCGCGAGGCGATTCTGAGTCCATCGCAGCATGTGACCGCGGGCTTTGCACCAATCATGCCCACGTACCAGGGGCAGATCAGCGAAGAAGGTTTGATCGACCTGGTCGAATACCTCAAGAACCTGAACTCTAATTACCGTGTGCAGCAGACGCTGAACACATCGCAATCGAACGCAACGGCGCCTGATACGGCACCGGGGGTGAAGCCATGAGCACAATCCTGTCCCTACCGGACCAGCGGACAGCAACGCTGCCCAAAAAGAATTATCTGAACAATGAGCATGGGATTCTGAGCTGGCTGCTGACCGGCGATCACAAGCGCATTGCGATCCTGTATCTCATCTCGATTACGTTCTTCTTCTTTATCGGCGGCGCCTTTGCGGGCCTGATCCGGCTGGAGCTGCTCACCCCGCAGCCCGACCTGGTCGCGTCTGATACGTACAACAAGTTCTTTACTATGCACGGCATCATTATGATCTTCCTCTTTCTGGTGCCGTCGGTTCCGGCTACGCTGGGGAACTTCCTGATCCCGATCATGCTGGGCGCGCGCGATTTAGCGTTTCCCAAGATCAACCTGCTGAGCTGGTACCTCTACATCATCGGCGGCACGCTGACACTGACCGCGCTGGTGTTGGGCGGCGTGGATACCGGCTGGACCTTCACCACGCCACTTTCGACCCACTACCTGAATACCCATGTAGTCACGGCGGCAACAGCGATCTTCATTGCAGGCTTCAGTTCCATCTTTACGGGATTGAATTTCATTGTGACGATTCATCGCATGCGCGCGCCCGGCATGTCGTGGTTCCGCATGCCGCTATTTGTGTGGGCAAACTATGCAGCGTCGCTGCTGATGGTACTGGGTACGCCGGTACTTGCTATTGCGATTGTGCTGGTTGCGCTGGAGCGTACGATTGGCATCGGCATCTTCGACCCGACCAAGGGTGGCGATCCGTTGCTCTTCCAGCATCTCTTCTGGTTCTACTCGCACCCTGCCGTGTACATCATGATTCTGCCGGGCATGGGTGTGATATCTGAGGTCATTTCGACGTTTAGCCGCAAGCGCATCTTCGGTTACACGGCGGTCGCGTTCTCGTCAGTAGCTATTGCGGTCTTCGGGTTCTTTGTTTGGGCGCACCATATGTTCATCATGGGGGTGTCGAATTATTCCGCATTGGTCTTCAGCCTGCTCACCATGCTGGTTGCTGTGCCCTCCGCCATCAAGACGTTCAACTGGAGCGCCACGCTGTACAAAGGCTCACTCACGTTTGAGACACCGATGCTTTATGCATTTGGCTTCATCGGCTTATTCACCATTGGTGGGTTGACCGGCGTCTTCCTTGGCTCGCTGGGTATGGACATCCATCTCACGGAGACGTACTTCATCGTGGCGCACTTCCACTTTGTAATGGTGGGCGGCATGCTGATGGCATTCCTCGCCGGCATCCACTTCTGGTGGCCGAAGATGACCGGGCGCATGTATCCGGAATCGCTCTCGAAGCTGGCCGCGGTCGTGACGTTCATCGGATTTATTCTGACCTTCATGCCGCAGTTCATCCTGGGCTATCTCGGCATGCCACGCCGTTACCATGCGTATCCGCCGGAGTTCCAGGTACTGAACGTACTCTCCACCGCGGGCGCTACCGTGCTTGGCGTGGGCTATATGCTACCCATGCTCTACCTGGCATGGTCGCTAAAATATGGCGCCATTGCAGGCGATAATCCATGGCAGGCTACGGGTCTGGAGTGGCAGATCACGTCGCCGCCGCCTACGGAAAATTTCCACGAGATCCCGATCGTGGACTACGAAGCATATGACTATGAACGGCTGGAGAAAATGAAGAAGCACGAGGTGACGACCGTTGGATAATCACACGATCGCACACACGGAAGAGCATCACGTATCGCTGCCGCAACACCGCCATCACTTTGAGACGGAAGAGCAGCAGCGCGAAGCTGCGACCTTCGGCATGTGGCTCTTCCTGCTTACGGAAATTATGTTCTTTGGCGGCCTGTTCATGGCCTACCTGCTCTACCGTAACTGGTACTACGATGCGTTTGTGGCCGCCAGTAATACGCTGAACATCGGCCTGGGCGCAGTGAATACGGCGGTGCTTATTGGCTCAGGATTTGCCATGGCACTGGCGGTGTGGGCGGCAGAGGTGCGCAAGAAAGGGCTACTGGTGATCTTTCTGATCATCACTACGCTGCTCGGCACGGTCTTTCTTGGCGTGAAGTATGTGGAGTACAAGGAGAAGTTCGAACTGCGCCACGTTCCGGGCGCGAACTTCGATATCTCCCGCTTCGTAAATCCGCCGGCAGATGCTCGCGACCAGCAGCATCTGGCGCCGGACATGGCGCACAAGACGGAGATCTACTTCTCTCTCTACTTTGCCATGACGGGCATGCACGCGCTGCACATGATCATCGGTATAGGTTTGCTGATATGGCTCACGATCCGCGCACAACGAGGAGCATTCAGTAGCGGTTATGTAGCGCCGATTGAAAACTTCGGACTCTACTGGCACTTTGTCGATATTGTGTGGCTGTTTCTGTTCCCGCTGCTCTATCTAATCAATATTCATCCGATGCATTGAGGCCTGCAATGACTGAACATCATCCCGATCCAATGAACGTCACCAATCCGGAGCACGATGAGCATCACATTGTGAGCCCGCTGCAGTACACAATGGTCTTCGGCACGCTGCTCGTCTTCACTGGCGTCACGGTGGGGGCTGCGTATATTGACCTGGGCCTGTTCAATCCGGTGATCGCCCTCGGTATTGCCTGCTTTAAGGCGTGCATCGTCATTCTTTTCTTCATGCATGTGAAGTACAGCTCGCGGCTAGTCAAGATGACGGTAGGCGCAGGATTCTTTACCTTCCTGATACTGGTGACCATGTCGCTGACGGATTACATGAGCCGTGCATGGGGCCGCTGGTAGAGACAGGGATCAGGGAATAGGGATTAGGAAATGCGGCCTGAGGGCCGCATTTTTACTGGACGAATATAGTGGGAGCACGATGAGTACTATCGAACTGCCTGCCGAGCTGCAAGCCCTCTGCGACGATGCCCGAGTCACCGTTCGCAGAGCAGGCGTGCCAAAGCGCGGCGGGCGATGCGTTCTTTACTGGATGCAGCGCGCTCAGCGTGGCACAGATAACCATGCCGTAGACGTTGCCGTGCATGCAGCCAATGCGCTTGGCCTGCCGCTGGTGGTCTACTTTGCCGCCATCGCGAATTTTCCGGGCGCCAATCTTCGTCATTACGTTTTTCTCAACCAAGGGCTGCCGGATATCGAAGAAGACCTTGCCGTTCGCAATATCAGTTTTGTGCTGCGTTGCTATCCACGCGAATCACATGAACAGATGATTGCCGATGTGGAGCCCGCGCTGCTGATTGGAGATGAAAACCCTATGCGCGGGCCGGAAAGCTGGCGACGCACGCTGGCAGAGCGTGTTCGTATGCCGTTCTGGACCGTGGATGCGGATGTGGTCATTCCATCGAAGCTAATCACCAAGGCGCAGTACGGCGCTTACACGATTCGACCACGTCTCTATCGATTGCTGCCGGACTATCTACAGCCGTATGAGAATCCTGTCGTGCGATGTGAGTGGAAGCGTCCCGCAAGGTTCGGAGCAGACGATGTGCACGGCGATATAACCGTCGGCTGGACACAACTGGATCGAAGTGTGCCGCCCGTAGCAACATGGCACGGCGGCCATCATGCTGCGAAGAAGCGGCTACGGCATTTTACGGACACGTTGCTGGCTACGTATGAGCGAGATCGCAATCATCCAGAACTGGATGGTACATCGATGCTATCGCCATGGCTGCACTTCGGCCACATCAGCCCTCTCGCTATTGCGCTGGAGATAAACGCTGCTGTGCGCAATCATCCAGAGCTAGCGGCGGCGCGAGACAATTACTTCAACGAGCTGATTGCGTGGCGCGAGCTTGCGGTGAACTTCGTCAAATATTCTGACGATTATGACAATCCAAATTGTGCGGAGAATTGGGCAAAACTCAGCATTGCCGAGCACGTTCGCGACGAACGCGAACACCTGTACACACGCGAGCAGTTGGAGCGCGCGGAGACATTCGATCCATTATGGAACGCAGCGCAGCAGCAGATGGTGCATTGCGGCTGGATGCATAACTATATGCGGATGTACTGGGCAAAAAAGATTCTGGAGTGGACGCCCGATGTGGCCACGGCCATGAGCCATGCCATTTACCTGAATGATAAATATTTTCTGGATGGGCGCGACCCCAACGGCTATGCCGGCATTGCATGGTCTATGGTGGGAAAATTTGACCGGCCATGGTTCGACCGGCCAATCTTCGGAAAGATCCGCTATATGTCCGGAGCATCAACCGGCAAAAAATTTAATTCCAAGGAGTATATCCGCCAGATGCAATCCCTGGCGGGAGCGGAGCAGCAGATACGCCTGTTGTAGCGATTACTGTGCTTGAACCGGCGTTGACTTGCCTACCTTGCGAACAGCCTGGTCTACCACGGCATACAGTAGTTGATCGTGATCCAGCTTGACCGCTGCCTTAATGAGCTGACCAAACCGGATACCGCTTGCGTGCGTATCAGGCAGCACCAGATCGCGTTTCTGAGCGGAGTACTCAGCCAATACACGGATCATCTCGAAGAAGGTCTTCTCGTCCTTGCCGCTGGTCACCCAGGCTTCGTGTACGGTCATCGGGATAAGCTGTTCCGCAGTCCATGGAGCATTCGTGGTGTCTGTGGGATGGACTGTTACCGTTGGGCCCTTTTGTAGTGCGTCTGGTGTTCCCTGTGCTGTGACGGGAAGTGCGAATGCGGCGGGGATAAGACAGAGTATTGCGGTGCGAAAGATATGCTTCATGGTGACTTCTCCTAGAACGAACTGAGTCTCTGAAAATGTTTAGCGGCGACCGTAGCGATCATCGCGATGGTTTTGGGCATTAGCACCCAAGGCTGCACCAATACCCGCGCCTGCGGCACCACCGATGATCGCGCCTTTGGCCCCGCCACCGAAGGCTAGTCCAAGCACTGCACCACCTGCGCCACCGATCAACGCGCCCTTGCCGGGACCGATGCCACCACTATGGTCATCCTGGCGGTAGTCGCGACCGCGCTCATAATGTCCACCATGCCCGCCCTGGCGCGCACCGTTGTAGAAATCATCGCGTGGGCGCTGTGCCACGGCTGGTAAGGCGAGGCTGCAGAGCAATGCAACTGCCAGCAAGTATTTGGAACGAAACATACAGGACCTGCTTTCCGGGGCGCGCCAGAGGGCGTTTTGCCACCAACTGGGTTAGATGCGCCTTACCGCATGCTGTTGGCCGGTAGTGCAGGAAAAGCCGCAGTTTCCATGGTGTGGAAACACCAATTACAGCCACTTGATATGGTAAGAAGCAATGGCACGCTATTTAGTTACCGGGGCCGCTGGTTTCATCGGCTCTTCGCTTGTGGCAGCGCTGGTAGAACGCGGCGAAATTGTGCGCGCGCTGGACAACTTCTCCACCGGCAAGCGCAGCAATCTTGAGCCGTACTGGCACGCAGATAACCTGACCGATGCAATCGATCTGCGCGAAGCTGACCTGTGCGACGCGGATGCAGTTGCTGCTGCCTGCGAAGGCATCGACATCATCCTGCACCAAGGCGCGTTGCCCTCTGTGCCGCGTTCCGTGAAGGCGCCACGCCCCAGCCATGAATCCAATATTGATGGCACCTTCAACCTGCTGGAAGGAGCGCGCGCTGCTGGAGTGAGCCGCATTGTGTATGCTGCGTCGTCTTCTGCGTACGGCAATCAGCCCGGATTTCCGCGCGTGGAGACGATGGCCCCACAGCCACTCTCGCCCTACGCAGTACAGAAGCTGACCGGGCAGCTCTACATGCAGAGCTATTGGCATGTGTACGGCATGGAGACGGTGTGCCTGCGGTACTTCAATATCTTCGGCCCGCGGCAAGTGCCGGATTCTCCCTATTCCGGCGTGATGGCGAAGTTCATTCTGCAGATGCTGCGCGGCCAGATACCTACCATCCTGGGCGACGGCGAGACTGCGCGCGACTTCACCTACATTACCAATGCGGTGCAAGCTAACCTGCTGGCCGCCGCGGCTCCGGCAGAGCGTGTTGCCGGCAAGGTGTTCAATATTGCATGTGGTGAGCGCCACACGCTGAATGAGACCTATGCGGTGATTGCCGAGCTGCTCGGTTTTTCCCAGCCGCCGCACTATGGCCCGGAGCGCACGGGGGATGTGCGCATTTCCATTGCAGATATCTCCGCAGCGCGCGAAGCGTTCGGTTATGAACCCACGGTGAAGTTTAAAGAAGGATTGCGTCTTACAGTCGAGTGGTACCGTCAAGAGTTTGAGCGCGAAATAGTAGAAGCGAAAGCGGCAGAGGCAGAGTGGAGCGCGGGCAAGTGCAAGGGATGCAATTGAAATGAGAGAGACCGTGGAAGAGCTCTGGCAGCAGCGTGCCAAGGATTGCAGTCTGCATATCGGTATCATCGGCCTGGGCTACGTTGGCCTGCCGCTGGCTCTGCTTTTTCTGGAGAAGGGGTTTCGTGTCACCGGCTTCGACATTGATGTGAAGAAAGTTGCCACGCTGAATGCGGGAGGCTCGTATATCTACCGTATTGAGCCCGCACAGATTGCGGCAGCCCGGCAAGCCGGGTTCCGTGCCACGGCAGACTTTACAGCGATACGCGAGCTGGATGCCATCCTGATCTGTGTGCCCACTCCGCTCGGTGAAGATCACACGCCAGATATACGCGCCATTCTGACGACGCTGGACGAAATTGCTCCGCACCTGCATGCAGGGCAGCTTGTGGTGCTGGAGAGTACCACGTATCCGGGCACCACCACGGAGGTGGTTGCGCCGCGGATTGAAGCTGCGGGTCATACAGTTCAGCGTGATGGCGCTGTTGGCGGTGTGCTGGTGGCGTTTTCGCCGGAGCGCGAAGACCCGGGGAATATGCAGATCGTGCGCTCCGCGATTCCCAAGGTGATTGGCGGCATGAGCGAGCAGGCAGCGGCAGCCGCAGCGGCTTTGTACGGTAGCATTTTCACGCGGATGGTGGTTGTTTCCACGCCGGAAGCTGCAGAGATGACGAAGTTGCTGGAGAATATCTACCGCAATGTCAATATCGCATTGGTCAACGAATTGAAGCTGTTGTGCCTGCGCATGGGCATTGATGTGTGGGAAGTAATTGATGCTGCCGCCACTAAACCCTTCGGCTTCCAGCCGTTTTATCCTGGCCCTGGGCTGGGTGGACACTGCATCCCGGTGGACCCTTTCTACCTGAGTTGGCGTGCCAAGCAGTTCGGTTTTGCCACGCGGTTCATTGAATTAGCGGGTGAAGTGAATGAGGCCATGCCGCAGCACGTAATCGATACGGTCGCCGCGGCACTTCAGGAGCGCGGTACGGCGCTTAAGGGCGCCAGCGTGCTGATGCTGGGCATTGCCTACAAAAAAGATGTTGACGACCTGCGGGAATCGCCCGCGTTGGTGATTCTGGAGAAGCTGCGCCGTGCCGGAGCGTCCGTGAGCTATAACGATCCATACTTTGCACGTGTGGGCAGCGGGCGTAAGTACGATGTACAGATGAAATCTGCCCCACTCACCGATCTGGCTGGGTACGATTGCGTGCTGATCGTGACCGATCATTCCAGCTATGACTACTCGCGCATCGTGACTGATTCGCGACTGGTAGTGGATACGCGCAACGCAACGCGCGGCATTGTTTCGCCGAAAATTGTTCGTTGCTGAAGATGCAGCGGCAACTTATCCTTGCACTTTCTTCGTGCTGGGCAGAATATTAGTCATCTCTTCCCCGCATCTCCGCTTGGTTGGTTGCGTGCCGCGTTGATCGGTTGGATGGGGTTGATTCCCGATTTTTTTTCTGCACCGCACTGTGCGCGCAGGCACTGGGTGCTGCCACTCCTGCTGGCCATGCTGTCCGTGCATGCACAACAATCGCCTAAAGCGGGCGCGCAAGCGTTTCTTGCTGGACGTCAAGCTCCTGGTACGCCTGCAGCGGCGCGCAGCATCATGGCAGCCCGTGCACTCGCACAACAATCGCCAACTCTGACTGCACAAGCTGGACTAAGCACAACGTGGCAAGCCGTTGGTCCCGCACAGGTCGCCAGCATTGCCTATGGCAATATCACGGGCCGAATTACTGGCATCGCGATTGATCCTGCAGATGCTACCGGCAATACCGTCTATCTTGCTACTGCCGGTGGCGGTGTATGGAAGAGCATAAATGCAGCGGGCCTTGCGGCGAGCGTGGTGTTCACGCCGCTGACGGATACACTGCCAGTCTTTAATGGCACGGCGGCCATTGCGTCGCTCAGCATCGGCGCCATCAGCGTGCAGCCCGATAGCACCGGCGTCGTGCTGGCGGGTACGGGTGATCCCAATGATGCGCTTGATTCTTACTACGGCACTGGACTGCTGCGCTCAGTGGATGGCGGGCTGACATGGACGCTGATTACGGGATCGCATGATGGCGTTGCCGGTAATCACTCTTTCGCGGGCGAAGGCTTTGCCGGTTTTGCATGGAGCACTACAACTCCCGATCTGGTGATTGCAGCGGTATCGCAGGCGGCAGACGCGGCCATCGTGAACGCGACAACCAGCGGTGCCAGTGTGCACGGACTCTTCTATTCGACAGACAGTGGGGCGACCTGGCAGATTGCTACGCTGAGTGATGGCGGCACGGTGGTGCAGTCGCCGCAATCCGGTTACTCTGCATGGGACGGCAATGCAGCGACGGCGGTGGTGTGGAACCCGGTGCGCCAGCGATTTTATGCGGCGGTGCGAGCACATGGTTACTACCAGTCTGCCGATGGCATGAACTGGACGCGTCTCGCCAGCCAGCCCGGCGCGAATCTGACGACGGCAAACTGTCCGGCCAATGCAAATATCGCAGGCAGCTCGCAGTGCCCCATTTTTCGCGGTGCGCTTGCGGTGAATTCGACTACCGGCGATACTTTCGCATTCACCGTAGACGCGAACAATGTAGATCAGGGCGTGTGGCAAGATGTCTGCGCGTTGAGCGGTAGCAGTTGCGCTAATGCTGTCAGCTTTGGCACGCGGCTCTCATCCAGCGCGCTGGAGATATCGGGCGCTATTACGCAGGGCACTTACAATCTGGTACTGACTGCCGTGCCCAGTGGCACGGATACGCTGCTGTTCGCAGGCACGCAGGATATCTTTCGTTGCTCGCTCGCAGCGGGTTGCGTGTGGCGCAACACGACCAATACGGTGGATAGTTGCTCCACGCCGGCTATGGTGGCACCGGCGCAGCATGCGATGACGGCGCTTGCTACTACTTCACAGCCGCTGCTGTACTTCGGCAATGATGGCGGACTGTGGCGCACCACGGATGGTGTAAATCAGCAGGGTGCGGCGTGCAACGCGGCAGATGCAGCGCACTTTCAGAACCTGAATGGCGCGCTCGGTTCGCTGGCGGAGATTGTCCACTTCTCGCAGTCCCCGGTGGACGGCAATACTTTCCTCGTGGGCCTGGGCTCGCTGGGCACGGCAGCTACCTCTACTGCTTTTACGCAGGGCGCATGGCCACAGCTCACTGCTGGCGAAGGCGGATACAATGCCATCGATTCCAGCAATCCGTTGAACTGGTATGTCACCACCGGCGCCGGAATCAATATTAATTTGTGCCCGCTCGGGGGCGCGTGCAGCTCCGCAAATCTCCTCACGCAACCCGCCATTGCCGCCCCGCAGGTCGCGAATGATGCCGCGCTCGCTGATGCGCCGTTCCTGTTCGATCCTGGTTTACCATCGAACCTTATTCTGGGAACTTGCCGTGTGTGGCGCGGCCCCGGCAGCGGTGGTGCGCTCTGGTCCACTTCTAACCTGCTCTCCGGATTTCTTGATGGTTTACCGGAGCCGCAGTGCATCGCCGCGAATGGAATGGCGCGTTCGCTCGCGGCTGGCGGCGCGGTAAATGGCGGCAGCAGCGCGCAGCACGCGGGGTCTGAGGTAATCTACGCCGGGTTCGCAGGGTTGTTGAGCGGCGGTGGCGCGAAGGCTGGGCACATCTTCACCACCATCGCAGCGAACACCGCCACCAGCGCTAGTGCGTGGACCGATCTCTGGGTATCGCCCGTTATCAACGATCCTGCGAACAATAAGAGTGCCAACAATGCGCAGTTCAATCCCGGCCAGTTCGATATCTCCAGCATAGCGGTGGATCCGCATGATGCTACGGGGGCGACGGTGTATGCCACAGTGATGGGTTTCAGCGGCAACGGCGTGAGCGAACCGCATGTCTACCGCTCTACAGATGGTGGTGCGCACTGGGCAAATATCAGCAGTAATCTGCCCAATGCTCCGGCGAACAGCGTGCTAGTGGATCCGAACAGTGCAAACACCATTTATGTTGCGATGGATACCGGAGTCTACGCTACTACCGCCGTCGCCACCTGCGTTACGCCTATGGTGAACTGCTGGAGCATCCTGGGCACTGGCCTACCGAATGCCCCGGTTACACAGATTGCCGCGGTAACGGGCTCAGCGGCTGGGACCGTTACGGGGTTGCTGCGCGCGGGAACGTATGGCCGCGGCATCTGGCAGATACCATTGCTTACGGCAACCACAGTGCAGCAGACGGCTCCGGCAATCCAGCTTTCTGCCACATCACTCAGCTTTGCTGCACAGCAGGCGCAGACGGCAAGTGCTGCACAGAGTATCACCGTCACCAACACAGGCAACGCAGCGCTCACCATATCGCAACTCGCAATCACGGGCGATTTTACGGAGACGGATAACTGCACCGCCGCTGGAATTGCACCCAATGCGAGCTGTACGGTACTGGTCACATTTCTGCCCAGCGTGGCGGGGACGCGCAGTGGAACGCTCATGCTCTATGCCAACGTTAGCGGTGGCCAGGCCAGCGTCGCTCTGAGCGGTATTGGCCTGGCGCCTGCGGCTATTACATTGACACCCTCACTGCTTGCGTTCACAGGCAACACGCTGATCGGCGCGAGCAGTGCTGCGATGAACCTTCTGGTGACCAACACGGGCGGTATCGCTACGGTGCTCTCTGCGCCAGTGCTTACGGGAGACTTCACTGTCAGCAATAACGCCTGTGGAACATCACTTGCGGCGAACAGCGCCTGCGCCATCGCGGTGGTGTTTATGCCGGTTGCTTCCGGCACGCGCAACGGCACACTCGCATTGACGGGCAGCGCAGGCACACAGATCGCTGCGCTTACCGGGACGGGGGCGGCTCCGGCTACCGATATACTCTCCCCACTGGCGCTTAACTTTACTGCGCAGAGCGTGGGTACTACCAGCGCCAGCCAGCAAGTGCTGCTCACCAATAACGGTGACGTCGCGCTCACGCTGATATCGACCGCTGTCACGGGGGACTTCATCGCGGTCAACAGTTGCGGCAGCTCGCTCATTGCGCACGGCAGTTGCGCCATCACCTTAGCATTTGTGCCGCGCAGCACCGGGGCGGCTAGCGGCATACTCAGCATCTCTGATATAAACCGCACACAGACGGTCACGCTGACGGGCACAGGTATTGCGCCAGGCGGCGTCTCGCTGACGCCGGTGCGCATGGACTTTGGCTCCGTTGGCGTGGGCCTGACCAGCGCGCCCCAGACCATTACGTTCACCAACAACAGTGGAGTGCCTATCACGATCAGTGCGATGAGCCTCAGTGGTGTGGACTTTGCCGTCTCCGGTATGAACAACTGCCCTGCCGTGGTGATGGCGAACGCGGTCTGTGCCATGACGGTCAGTTTTAAACCATTGGGCACGGGAGCTCGTACAGCGACGTTGACTATCGTAGATAGCGCCGCAAACTCGCCGCAGATTACCACCTTCACCGGGGTTGGTGTGGACTTTATTTTCGCGGCGAGCGGCTCCTCCTCCCAGACCATTAGTGGTACTGGTGCTACAGCGGGCTACGGTGTGCTGCTTACGCCCGGGGCAGGCATATCAGGCACTGCGGCCGTGACTTGCAGTGGCGCGCCCGCCAATGCTACCTGTACCGTCAGCCCGGCTACAGCAGACCTTTCCGGGGCGGCCACGCTCATCCAGGTCAACCTGACTACTGCCACGCGGCATGCAGTGCCAGCGCCCACAGGCACCCTTGCTATAGAACTGGCGCCGTTCCTCCTTCTGTTTGGCTGCCGCCGCGCGCGCACTGCCTCGTTGCTTGCATTGTTTGCCCTCTGTGTGGGGCTGGGTGGATGCATCACTGGGCGGCTCATCCCGTCAGGACCTATCAGCGCGGCAGGAATCCCCACGCCACCCGGAACTTATACGTTTACGGTTACAGCGCTGGATAGCGCTTCGCAGGCGCAACATAGCGTGCTGTTGACGGTGGTGGTGCAGTAGGCTGAAGCCCTCGTATGGCGGCACGAATCTGTACTCGAATTCTGTATGCTTATCCAAGCAAAATGAACCGGATGTTGGAAGATTAAGTATCCCGGCGGGCCAGCACGGTTCGCCCACTTGGTGACGTATGACGGAAGCTGCTCAGCCGCGCGCGCTTTTTCTGGATCGCGACGGCGTTATCAACGAGGACATCGGCTACCTGGTGTATGCGAAGGACACGCGCTTCGTGCAGGGGCTATTTTCGCTTTGTCGCACCGCCCAATCGCTGGGATACAAGCTGGTGGTAGTGACCAACCAGTCTGGCATTGCGCGCGGCTACTACACCGAAGAACAGTATGAGACCCTGATGCAGTGGATGCGAGAGCGGTTGGCCCGCGAAAGCATCACCCTGGACGCCGTCTACCATTGCCCCGACCACCCGGATTTCCCTGCCAGTACCTTTAAGTGCCCGGCAGACTGGCGAAAACCCGCCCCAGGCATGCTACTGGCGGCCCAGCGCGAGTTCAATCTGGATATGAGCGCATCGGTTTTCGTCGGGGATCATTGCTCTGACGTGGCTGCCGGAAATGCCGCGCGTGTGGGCAAGATGTTTCTGCTGCGTGGCGTTGAAATTGCGGAATGCGACGGCGAGTACGAGACGGTGGACCATCTGCATGAAGTGGAGCGCTGGCTGGCGGCGCGCGGCTAGGCCGGGCACTGGAGAGGTAAAATCAGACATTGCCCTTTTTCGGGCAGGCATTCCATGGCAGAAAAACCTACAGGCAGACAGTATGGCGCCGCGCCGGAGCGCATGCGCGATGTGCTGCGCGGTGTGTTGGGGCGATCCCTGGCCAATATGGGGCCGGAGGACCGGATTGCCGCTGCGTGGCCCGTAGCCTGTGGTCAGCGGCTGGCAGAGCGCACCAGGATTATGGGCTTTGCCGATGGCGTGCTCAGCGTGGAAGTGACGGATTCTGCATGGCTGCAGCAGATGCGCAGCTTGAGCGAGAAGCTGAAAGCGGAGTTGCGGAGTATCGCTGGAGTGGGCGTGACCGATATACTTTTTACACTGCCTTCTACATCCGCAGAAAGACATCGAGCGAAATTATGAGTGAAAACAGTATCAGCGTAACCCTGGACGATGTGCGCCGGGTGGCCGAGCTGGCCAACCTGGACCTGACCGCCGACGAAGAACCGCGCATGCAGCGCGATCTGAACAACATCCTTGGCCACATCGCGACATTGAGTGAATTGAACACCGCCGATGTGCCGCCGCTGGCGCAGGTGGCAGAGATTCTGGGCGACCAGGTAAAGGCCAGTGCGGAAGCGTTGCGTCCGGATGAGGTTCGCGCGTCGCTGGATCGCGCGGTGGTGATGGCGGAGGCTCCGGAGACAGATGGTGTCTTCTTCAAGGTACCCAAGGTGATTGAAAGGTAATGGCTGTGCCAATGAATCTCGAAACCCTGACTATTGATGGCGTGCGCGATGCGATCGCTGCGAAGACGAGCACTGCAACGCAGATCGCCCAGGCGCACTATGACCGCATCGCCGCGGAGGATGGGAAGATCCATGCCTATCTGGCCCTTAGCAACGAGCGCGCGCTGGCGCAGGCCGCGAAGATTGATGCGCTGGCCGCCAAGGGCGATCCCCTGCCTCCGCTCGCCGGCGTACCCATCGCCATCAAGGATGTGCTGACAATGAAGGGCTCGCCTGCAACCGCGGGCTCGAAGATTCTGGAAGGCTATGAGCCACCCTACGATTGCACCGCCGTGGCGCGGTTGGAAGCGGCCGGAGCTGTGCTGATGGGCAAACTGAATTGCGACGAATTCGCCATGGGCTCGTCAAACGAGAATTCCGCATACGGACCCGTGCACAATCCGCGCGCGCTGGACCGCGTTCCCGGTGGCTCCAGCGGCGGTTCTGCCGCGGCGGTTGCGGCGGGTTTTGCGGTGGGTACGCTGGGTACGGATACCGGCGGTTCCATCCGTCAGCCGGCGGCGTTCTGCGGTGTAGTCGGCATGCTGCCCACCTATAGCCGCGTCTCTCGCTACGGATTGATTGCGTTCGCGTCTTCGCTGGACCGCATTGGGCCATTCACCCGCACGGTGCGCGATACCGCCACCATGCTTCAGGTCACAGCGGGTTACGATCCGCTGGACGCAACCAGCTCACGCCATGTGGTGCCGGATTATGTTGCCGCAACGAAAAAGCCGGTGGCTGGATTGACGATTGGTGTGCCGGATGAATATTTCGGCGAAGGCCTGGAGCCGGAGATTCGCGCTGCGGTGGAGAAGACGATTGAGCAGCTGAAGGAGCAGGGCTGTACGATCAAGCGCATCGGGTTGCCGCATACGCGCTATGCCGTGCCCACTTACTATGTTGTTGCAACGGCAGAGGCTAGCGCGAATCTGGCGCGCTTTGACGGCGTGCGCTATGGCCTGCGCGCGGACGACAGCACGCTCTCAAACATGTATCGCAAGACGCGCGATAAGGGTTTTGGAGCTGAAGTAAAGCGGCGTATTCTGCTGGGTACTTATGTGCTAAGTGCTGGATACTATGATGCTTACTATCGCAAGGCGCAGCAGGTGCGCATGCTGCTGGCGCGCGACTTCATGACTGCATTCGCGGATGTGGACGCGATTGTGACGCCGATGACGCCGACGCCGCCCTTCAAAATCGGCGAGAAGAGCGACGATCCGCTGGCGATGTATCTGGCTGATATATATACGGTTGCGGCGAGTCTGGCGGGCATCTGCGGCATCTCTGTTCCGTGCGGACAGACGACGGACAAGCTGCCCATCGGCGTGCAGATTCTGGGCAAGCACTTTGGCGAAGAGACGATTCTGCAGGTTGCGCAGGCGGTGGAAGAGGGGCAGCAGTAGAACGTTGCTGCATGGTTTTTCCTGCGGTGCAAGCGCGGTAAATGCGCGGCTGGTGCGCGGTATTTCATGGACAATTTTGAGGCTTAGGGTTTTCCGTGAGGAAGATGGGGGTGAAGTGGGTTTGCTTACCGGTTTCTTCGGGTTTCCTGCGAGTATCTTCGCGGTAGGTTCGGGTTTGGGATCTGGGCAGATGAGATCCGAGATAACGGGAGGTGGAAAGCTCCCCCCTCAAAGAAGAAAGGCCGGAGTCAATTTGACTCCGGCCTTTTGGTTGGATGATGCGGTTGGCGCTAGGGCATCTGCGCAGGATGACCGGCCTGCAGTAGAGGGAAGGACGGAGCGGCCACACCGAAGATTTGCGTGATGTTGCCGCCGACGCCCGTTCCCACGGAGGTTCCCATAACCCACAGGGCGCCCGTGGAATCCGCATACACCTCACGCGAACCATAGAGACCGCCAATGGCGGCGGTCGCTGATGTTTGCCCAGTCGCATTGACAAGTACACAGGAAGAGCCGACACAGGGCACGAAGCTGAGCACCGATGTGCCGCTGGTTCCATAGAGGCGAATGACGGTGTCGTTGTAGATATCGGCCGCCCAGATGCCGGAGTTGCCGTCCTCAGTCATCAGTGAAGACCGTGAGTAGGCAACGTTGATCAGTCCATTGGTTGTGCTCATCGCAGCGCCCGGTATGGGCGTTGTTGAAACGGCATTGAGCGAGGAGACAGCATACTTGCCAGCATACGTGCCGGTGGTCTGCTGGGTGTAGACCGGCGCGCTCACATTGATGCCATCGCTGGCGCCGCCGGCGCTTCCGGTGGTGCCAGAGCCACTGTAGATGTTGCCGGCTGAATCGACGGCCACGCCATAGTCATAGCTACCGCCTGCATTCAGGTTCATGACGATCGAAGAGGTGGAGTTTGCAGCCAGAGGCGACAGCGCAGTATTTGCGCTGCTCTGGGGATAGGTAGTGGATGCCAGATTGAGATTGGGAACCACCGCGATGTAGTTGGTGGCTGCCGTGGAGTTGTAGTCGGAGACCAGCAGGTTCTGGTTAGCGTCAAAGATCATCTGGTAAGCGTACTTGTTGAGCGTGCCGCTGTTAAGGACGGCAGTGCCCAGCGAGTTGCTGGAGTACGGGAATTCATAGATGGCATAGGATGTGCCGCTGGTGCCGGTCCCGACCCAGACGTTGTTTTGCTGATCCACGGCAATGCTGTAGCCGTAGATGCCGGGCGCGGGTAGCGGATACTCCGAAGCCTGCGTGGACGTACTGGCCGGGTAGCCGGAGAAGGCTCCGGTGGCAGCCGTCACCTGGATGACACCGGTCTGGGTTGTGGCATAGGTAGCTCCCAGCTGCGTACTGCCGGCGTTGACCATCCAGATATTCCCTACGCTATCTGCCTGAATGCGGGAGATGTTGCCGACCTGCTCCGCACCTACGACGTAGGTGGAGCTGTTGGAGTAGGGGTGGGTGTACTGGATAGTGCCGTTGCTCGACATGGAGTTCAGCTCATAGTCGTAGTAGGCCGTGGCGCCGCCATTCTCTGAGGCGATGTAGATCTGGTCGTTGGCGTCCAGCGTGGCGGCGCTGTTGTAGGTGGAGGGGGTGCTCCACTGGGTGGAGGGATAGGTGATGGCCGCCGTGAGGTCGCGCGGCAGGGCGGTGACGGTGCCGGCATTCGAGGTTGCCAGGACGGGGGTAAATGGATTGGTACCGATGCCGACAGAGAGATTGAGGAAGGTGGCAGCGTTACCTGCTCCGCCCATGTAGGGGTTGCGCGCGATGTTCAGCGCGGCCTGCAGCGTGTTGGTGGGTGTGGTGGTGCTGTTGAGCGGCAGAGCAGCCGCCAGAATGGCGCCGCAGGCGTTTGGCGTAGCGGGCACGTCCAGAAGCATCGTCGGCGAACCGGGGCCAGTGTACTGCGGATCCTCTATACCAGCGACGATCACGTAGTTACCAGTTCCCGGTGCGCCGGTGATTGTCAGTACGCCTGCATTCCAGGTTGCGGTCAACGCGCTAATCGCGGTGTGAATGGCTGCCGCTACAGTGGCCTGGCTGGCGCCAGTGAACGCGCCGACTTGCGTAGATGCGCCGCCCGCATACGAGAGAAATATTTTTCCGGAGATTGTGTCAGACGCTCCGATCGTATTCGATACCAGTGTGCCGGGCGTGGAGGAAGTGGGCAGAGTGGTGGTAAAGATCATCTCAGGCGTCGCGCCGGTGCTGTTGGTGCACTCCTGCAGCACGTTGGCGATGCTGTTAATGAGCGGAGCGGGCATGACTGCCGAGGGGTTGGTGGGATGCACGGTGCGCGCCGTGCTCAGGCCTTGTGTGACGTCCGCCAGGTTGTAGGCGTTCTGGAAGGCGTGCTGCAGACCCACCGGATGGTAGATGGTTCCTATGCTGCTGGACGTAGCGGCATAGTTGTTGCTGGAGGCGGTTACGCTCACATTATTATTGTAGACGTTGGTGAATCCGGCCAAAGCATAAGCCGCGGCCACCGTGGTCACCTCGTTGACGTTTACGAATCCATAGCTCAGCAGTTGGCTGCAGTTGCCGAGGGCCGCCATAAGGAGAATATTGGGATTGCTTTGGCCTGCGCCGGAGTTTCCGCCCACGATGGTGATGTAGTACTCGTCGGGGCTGGAGGTGGAGCAGCTATTGGCAGCGGTAAAGGTGAAGCCACCATGGCTGTCGGTCGTGTAGGTGGCAATGGGATAGATGTTCCCGATGTAATATCCACCGCCAAGGCCGGTTGTGGTGCCGCCGATGTTAGCCGTCTGATACAGGCTTGCCGTAGCGCCGACAATAGGCACATAGCCGCCCATGGCGTGCCCGCTCACCGCGAATGGGGTGGCAGCATCGTGCGATGCCGGGGCGAGAGCGCCCACACCGCAACCCGCAGCGAATACAACCGAGCTGACTGCTGCCAGCACCAGAAACTTGAACGCTATAAGAGAGTGGCGAGACTGCGATGATGCAGACATTATGGAACCTCCGGCGACTGGGCCGCTTTGCAGGATGCAAATGCGACGCGCTAAATAACCGGGGAAGAAGATCAGGTTAGCAGAAAATTGTCAGCATACTCGTTAAATAGTGGCCAATACTCTCAATGGAGATTACTCATCGGTATCTCCAACTTACAGCCGGAGAATGCTGGGGACTGGATACATGATGATGGAGGCGAGCGGCTGGAGACTCATCCCGCGGGTAATACGGGGACAGCATACGTAACATAATTTCGGATGTGAGCATGTAAACGCAGCAGGTGACTTAGCGTGGCACGCACTTGCTTTGGTTCTGGCTTTAGAAGAGATGCAGATTCTTCGCTGCGCTCAGAATGACAGTGTTGGGAGGGATATATCCGAGATCCACTGAGCAGACTGCTTGGTAATACGGGGACAGCATGCATAGTTCTGGATGTGAGCATGTAAACGCAGCAGGTGACTTAGCGTGGTACGCACTCGCTTTGGTTCTGGCTTTAGGAGAGATGCAGATTCTTCGCTGCGCTCAGAATGACAGGGTATGAGCGTATGTTTTATAGCCTTGGTCGTTCTGTACGAAGGATAAGCACACACTTTTAAACACTGTCATTCTGAGCGCAGCGAAGAATCTGCTTTTAGGTGCTGCCACAAATCTATTGGGAATGCTCTAGAATGGCCGCAAATGCCAAGGGATGTTACGTACTTCGTTTATATCGCGGCTAGTCGTTCGCGAAATCTCTATATCGGCGTTACCAATAGTCTGATCCGGCGAATGGAAGAGCATCGCAATGGAGAGTCTGAGTTTACGTCTCGATACAAAATTGAACGTCTCGTGTATTACGAGGCATTCCAGTATGTAAACGATGCGATCCACCGCGAGACCGTGCTGAAGGGATGGAAGCGCGCGCGAAAGATCGAACTGATTGAGAGCTTGAACCCTGGCTGGATCGATCTGTCAGCGGAGTTTGGGAAGATGGTCCGGTATCAGGAGCCGGGTGTTTGAGGGTTGACGGGCAAATGCAATGGCAACGACAACTGAAGATGCAGATTCTTCGCTGCGCTCAGAATGACAGGGTTTAGAGGTATGTGTCTATCCTTTACTGCTTCTCTGCTGCGCTCAGAATGATTGGGTCACTGAACCCAACATGGGGTGATCTCCCGGAAGAGTTTGGTAAGTTGATCGTTTTTCGAGATGCAGATTCTTCGCTGCGCTCAGAATGACAGGTTTGGTGGGGATATATCCGAGACCCACTGAGCAGATTGCTTATCCAGCCTGAATGGCAATGCCCGCAGCATCAGCGGCTTTGACTACGCCTTCGCGGTCGAAGATGAGGGTGCGGTTGGCTTCAAGAGCGAGGCAGGTGGCACCGGCGCGGTGCATGGTCTCGATGGTGGCGACGCCGATCACGGGTACATCGAAGCGCATATCCTGTTTCGGCTTGGCGACTTTTACTACGGTGAGACGGCGCGCGAGGGTGGAGGCTTCGCCTTCGAGCGAGGCGAAGAGTTTTCCGGCGCGTTCGATAGTGGCGTCAGTTCCCTCCATCGCTTCCACGGCGACGCAGGCCTGGCTGGCGATCACGACGGTCTGGCCGAGATCGAATGCGGCGATGCCTGCGGCGACGGTGCGGCCATAGGCGATATCTTTCAATTCATTTTCATCAGGAGCGCGCGCGGTGAGTATGCCGGGTTTTGCGAGCAGCGGCTCAAGATAGGTGGTGGAGGAGATGAGCTCGATGCCTTCATCGCCGAGGACCTTGGCGACGGCGCCGAGGAGCATGTCAGTGTTGCGCGTGCGCAGGTTCATGAGCAGTTTGGCGAGGCGCCAGTCAGGACGGATGCTGGAGAAGATCTGCTTGTGCTTCACCTGCCCGGCCATCACGGCTTGCTTTACGCCTGCGGCTTGAAATGTTTCGATGAGTTTGGAGAGCTCGCCGAGGGAGAGCCAGTGCACGCGGACGGCGGAATCGTTGGCGGCGATGGCGTCAATCTCAGGGTCAGTCTCTTCCTTGATGGCGGCTACGACGACGTGCAGGCCGCGCGCGCGCGCGGCTTCGAGGAGAAGGAAGGGGAAGCGGCCGTTGCCGGCAATCAGGCCGAGTTTGGTTGGCGTTTCGTTCATGGAATAGCCGCTCCGTACCGCTACGCGGCTTGAATCTTTACGCGCACTCTGCAGCCGAGAGCGGTAGCGATGTTCACTAAGGCATCGAGAGAGAAGCGCTCGATGCGGCCACGCAGAAGTTCATTCATCCGGGGCTGAGTGATGCGGCATTGCTTTGCGGCTTCGGACTGGGTCCAGTCATTCTTCTTCACGATCTCCGCGATCTGGATCATCAGGTCAGAGCGGGCAGTGAGATTGGCGGCTTCTTCGGGAGTGTCAGCGAGAGCGTCCCAGACACTGGCAAATCTTTGCGGCTTTTTCATGGCTTGCTCCTTTGCTGCTGCAAGGTTTGTAGATGTTCCCTCGCCAGATCGATATCGCGCTTTGCCGTGGCCTGAGTCTTCTTTTCGAAGGCGTGGAGGACATAGACTGCATCTTTGAACCGTGCAATATAGATCAAACGGAAGGTTCCTTCACCTTCCCAGATGCGCAACTCCTGTACGCCGGGGCCAACCGTTGGCATCAGCTTGGAGTCTGTGGGTTCCAGGCCTTGCTGAACCCGGCGCAATTCGAAGCCTGCTTTTCGCCGAGCGTGTTCGGGAAATCTTTGGAGCTGTTTCAGGGAGTTCCCCAGAAACTCGATCTCTTTCATTGGGAATGAGCATATATCGGTATCGATATAAAATCAAACGACTATTTGATGACGCCGCGCTCCGATGCTGCAACGAACTCTGCGAGATATTGCACGCGGTCGCCGAATTCGCCGGTGGCGAGTTTTTCGCGGATGGCTTCCAGCGCCTGGGTGGTGTTGTGCTTGCCACCGACGAGAATGCGGTATGCGTTGCGCAGCTGCTTCAGTTCGTCAGGGGTAAAGCCGCGGCGTTCGAGACCAACTTTGTTGAGGCCGTAGGCGTGGTTGTCGCGGCGAATGCAGGTGAGTGAGTACGGAAGCACATCCTGGGTGATGGTGGTGCCGCCGCCGATGTAGGAGTAGCTGCCGATGCGGCAGAACTGATGCACGGGGCAGAGCGCGCCGACGACGGCGTAATCTTCCACGATGACGTGGCCCGCGAGCGTGGCGGCGTTGGCGAGGATGCAGCCGTTGCCGATGTGCGAGTCATGCCCGATGTGGGCGTAGGCCATGATGAGGCAATCGCTGCCGACAGTGGTGTGGCCGCCACCGCCTACGGTGCCGCGAGAGATGGTGACGGATTCGCGGATGACGGTTTTTTCGCCTACGGTGACGCGGGTTGGCTCGCCCCGGTACTTGAGGTCCTGCGGCGGAATGCCGATGCAGGCGAAGGGGTGGACCTTGCAGCCCGCGCCGAGCGTGGTGTGACCGTCAAGGACGATGTGCGAGACAAGCTCGCAGCCTTCGCCAAGCACAACGTTTTCGCCAACAGTGCAGAACGGGCCAATGGTGCAGCTCGCAGGGACAACAGCCGTGGGGGCAACAATAGCAGTCGGATGAATATTCATGCTGTGTCTTACATTATCCGCTACGCGTTGAAGTTGCCTTCTTCTTCGTCTTCAATGCCGTAACGGCGCAGCATGTTCGGCAGGTTCTGGGAGAAGGCCGAGCGCGGCATGACGGTATCGCATCCGGCTTCGACTGCCTTGGCCTTCAGGTCGCCCTGGAGGTGGCTGAGGAAACCAACGATGGAGGTCTTGCGCTTGAACTTCGTCTTCAGCTTGGGGATGAGCGTCAGCGGCTTGGCATTCGCATTGTTCAGATCGAAAACGATGAGCGCCGGATGATCGGTCTCACCAGCATCGTGCAGCGTTGCCAGGCTCTCTTTGTCGTTCTTCAGGAAGACCACCTTGACGCCGAGCTTGCGCGCGGTTTCCTGGATCTTCGCCAGAAAGAAGAGGTCGTCAATGAAGCAATAGATGTGGGTTGCCGCGTTCTCAGGAACCGCGGGGATGATTTCGCGCGTACCGAGGTTGAAGTTCTCCTGCGAATCGCCGGTGCCGCCGTTGTGGCGGGTGTAGCTGCGATGCCCATGGCCATTGCCATTGTTGTTGCCATGGATCTCAATGGTGGAGGGCGGTGCATCAGCATAGTTGCCGATACCGTCGCGATAGCTGTGGTCCATGGGACCAACGAAGCTGCGCGGCCCCTTCTGCTTGCCGCGCCGCTGCTGACGGCCGCCGCTGTTGCCATTGCCGTTGATCTGGTTGCCGGGGTTCGGATTACCGCCGCCCTGGCCGCCGGAACGGAACTTCTTCTTCCAGCGCTTGGTGGGGCCGGCGTTGCCGTTGCCATTGGAGATGCTCTGGCCGGGTTCAACACTGGCCTGGATGGTGGCTACTCCGCCTTCGCCCGCTTCGCCGTTCGGCTGCGGTGCGCCAGCGACAGCGCCGGGCTTCTTGTTGCGCTTGCGGCGGCGGCGGCGGCTGCTCTTGGACTGGCCCTGTCCGGGCGAACCCACTTGCGATGGAGGGGGAATCTGCGGCGACATCTCCGCCGAAGAGAAATCCTGCTGCTCTGAGGTCATGCGTGCACTTCCCTTATGTACTTCCGTGGCCATTGGAATGGCCGGTCTGACGAGACTTTCAGTTGCTTCCGTTGCTAAACGCGCACGTCACCGCACACCGCACTATTGGGTGCGGCGAGCTAAGCCAAGTGCCCGAAATTCCGCGGAGGATGAATCTGTCTCAAAAGTTCTACTCGAATGAACTGCTGTGTTGCCGTGTCTCAAGACGCCGTGCTGATCCGTACTGGAACAACAAACCTCTGCATCGAGCCACACTGCCTACTAATCCATGATGCTGAACCAGTCTCGTTTGTGTAAGTGTGTGCGTGGCGAAGCATTCGGCGAGCCGCCTGTGAGCTATCCCATTTCCCTGGTTATGGAAGGTATGCTCTCAGCTCTGGCTACAGCCTTGTCGTCAGACAACACTGATACTACGCTTGGGCCGCGGGTTTAGGCAAGCAAAGAAGTGCATGGAAAACTGTGCAAAAGACCTGGGGAGATTCATCCGGCCGCAAGACTATTGTTTGCAACGCTAAAAAAGGGATGCGTGACGGGAATTTTCTGTTCATCTCACGCAAAAGCCGTCATCCAGTGGATGACGGCTCAGATTGCGAATGGCCTGTCACGGCCTCCCAAAGATTGTCCCGCGAAACCCTGCTTGAGTCCTGCGCGGCTACCCCAACTTGGGAGCAGCATCATCGCCGAACCAGCCGGAACACTTGTAACAAGAGCAATCAGAGCGCCAAACTGAAGGATTTCTGTAATGAGAGACTTGCGGCGGGCAGCAGGGGGAATTTATGTATGAAACATAGGAAACAGCCAAAAAATCTACCGAAAACCGTATATTGATGGGTCCATTTTGCTAATGCTGGCAGAAGGGGCAGAAATGGGTGCTGCGGCCACCGATGGTGATCTTCCGGATCGGGGTCTGGCAGACTTTGCAGGGCTGGCCGGTTCGCATATATACGTTGTGTTCAATCTGGAAGTAGCCCTGCCGGCCCTCAGCATCCACATAATCGGAGACGGAGGAGCCACCCAGCTTGATGGCCCGTTTCAGGACGGCCTTCAGCGCGGGGTGAAGGCGGGTCAGTTCTGCGCGAGTGAGGCGGCCGGCCTGGCGTTTGGGGCGGATACCGGCGCGGAAGAGGCTTTCATCCGCATAGATATTGCCCACGCCATGCAGCAGCTTCTGATTGAGCAGGGCGGCCTTGATGGGCGTCTTGCGCCTGGCAAAGAGCTGGATAAACTCCTCCAGCGCGATCGTGAGCGGCTCACTGCCGGGCCCTGCATAGGTTTCAGTAGAGATAGAGATTCTGCCGAAGCGTCGCGGATCAGTAAACCGAAGTTCGCGGCCGGATTGCAGGGTGGCGATGAGATGGGTGTGGGGCGGGGGCGGCACGTTGGCATCCGCTACCAGGAGGCGGCCGGTCATGCCAAGGTGGATGAGCCATTGGGCCGCGCTGCCGCCGGGGCGCTGCAGGTCGCAGACGATGGTCTTGCCGACGCGATGCACGCGCACGATTTTGCTGCCGGTCAGGGTTGCTTCTACATCTTCGCGCGGCGATTTGAAGGTTTGCGGCTTGTCGCTCATCCACACGCTGCGGATGGCGTCGCCCAGAACGCGGGAGTTTACGCCGTTGGCAATCGTCTCGACTTCGGGAAGCTCCGGCATAGCTTCTTCAGCATATCGCGCTCCAATTCACCAAGGGTATTCTGTGAGCAAGGACTTCCATTATGCGCAAAAGCTTCCTTCTTAGTGCAGTCTGCGCTTTTGCGCTGCTTGCCTGCGTCGCACAGGCGCAGAACGCCGCGGAGAAGTTCCCATTTCCTGCAGAGCCGGAGCCTGCACCACAGACGAAGCCGCTGATTGTGCCCAAGGGAACCATGCAACCGAATCCTCATACTGCCGAGGTGAAGGTGTTTGACCCGCCCTGTCTGAGCCCAGAGGAGCCAGGGGGCTATGGGTTTAGCGGAACGATAGCGCAACAGGAGCATGGAGTCATCGATGAGTACATCTGGAACATGCGTAAACATATCTATGATCACTGGCTGACTCCGTGGCCGCGGATGGCGGGGCGGCCATGGTGGAAGAAGGGGATTACGGGGGTAAAGTTCACCATTGAGAAGAACGGAATGGTGGATATGCCGTTTGTCACACTCACATCGGGACGCGCGGATTTCGACGAGCATGCGGTAGCCAGCCTGCAGGAGATGAGCCCGTTGCCACCGCCGCCTGCGGGAACCAAGTTGCTTCGCATGTGCATGTTCTTCTACTACAACCTGCCGAATCCAGAATTAGCCAGACCGAGAACGAAACCGGACTACGGTGGCTGGCTGAATAAGCCTGCCGCTACATCACACTAGGCTGCTGTTGTCTGCATATCATCCGCAGAGACCGTGCATCCAAATTGGTGCAATGACCGCGCAGGATCAGGACGTCATCGTAATAGGAGCGGGCGCGGCCGGGCTGGTTGCGGCGCGGGTGCTGGAAGGGATGTAGCGTCGCATTATCCGGCGCTGTTAAGAATTGAAATCTAACGCGTCAATTCAGAGGTAGAGACGAGAGCACCGCGCGTTCCTGTTGTCTTTGCATCGAGGGGCGTACCCAGAAAGTCGTTGTCACCCAGATTCGGTAGTTTTGGCGAAGGTCCCGCACAGTCAGATCCAGACGGAATACGGTAGCGCACTGCTTCATTGCGATCATGGATGGGCACACCGGAAAGATGCAGCGTCTTGTCCTTCACCATGTGCTCGTCAGCGGGCGGGCCGTCGGGTGATTTGCCGAGATAGCAATTTCCATCAACCATGACTTTATTTGCGTGCCAGTCGAAGCTGCTCTTACCTTCACTGAAAAACACATTGCGAGCGAACAGAATGCCATCCGGAAGCTGAGGATAGTGGGTAAACTGTCCGGCTTGAATAAGACGAGGGGAATGCCCTTTACCGATGTAGGCAGTGTTGTTGTAGATGGATGTGCCATGGTCAGCGCCAAAGACACCGAAGACGCGGAGGCCGTCGTTCTCGCTGAGGTTATAGCGGATGATGGTGCCGTAAGCATCGCAATCCCTGCCGGGTTGTGTGCCCACATTGACCATGCCACCCACGTTATCGTGGCTCCAGTTGTATTCGACGATACTTTCGATGGCGCCATCATCCACATCAAAGGCTCCATTTTCATGGTCGCCGGTATGAATGCCAGTTTCGGAGACCTCGTTATCGCGAACGATAGTGCCCTTCGCCCAGCCAATGCAGACAGCGTTTCCATGGTGATGTGCCGCGGCGAGGCGAACCACATTGTGGTCAATCAAGCCGTCGAGTGTGCCACGTAAATAGATTGCATTTCGTCCTGTGTCCGTGATGGTGGTGCCGGTGATGCGGACATGGGTATTGCGATAGGTGCGAAGCTCACTGTCAGTCACATGCAGCCATATTCCCTCACTGTCCACATGGGAAACGGTGCAGTGGTCGATCAGCACATCATCGAAGTGCGCGGAGTCGCCATCTTTACCCCAGGCCACAATGCCGATGCCGCCTGCGCTTTTCCCAAGCTCTCCATTGACATCGCTCACATCCACGCGCAGCAAGTGAATGGCAAAGGAAAAGTGGCTTGTACGGATCAGGACGCCAACGTGTGGGTCATTGTTGTCACCGTGGTTGGTGACCGCGATGTCCTGAACCGTCCAGCCGCTGACGTCGCGCAGGACCAGTGTGGCATCGGCGCCTTCGCCTTTGATGAGCGGCTTGGCGCCTTCGCCGTAGGAGCCGAGAGTGATGGGATGGTCTGCGGTGCCGCTGCCGTGAGGCTCAAGGACCCCAGCCCAGGTTTGACCTGCATGAAAGAAGATCTGATCGTCTGACTTGAACTTGTGCTGATTGACGGGAGCGAGGCTGGACCATGCTTGCGAGGGCGAGGTTCCGGTATTCGCGTTGTTGCCGGAAGAGGCATCAATGTAAAACGCCGTGGCGTGGGCGGTTCCCAGAAACGCTATTGAAAGCATGAGGGTTGCGAAGAATATTTTTCGGGATGGCAGGAGCATCGGTATCCTCCAAAAGCCCATGGCGCGCCACTGCGCCCGGCGCGGGTCGTTCGCGGCATTTCTCTAATGTATGAGGGTACAGCCAACTGAAGCTATCGTACCCGCTGGAACATCCAATCCGCATGGTTCCTTTCTCGATTCTCGATCTTGCGCCGGTGGCGCAGGGAGCAACGGCGGCGGATGCGTTTCGCAATTCGCTGGAACTGGCGCAGCTTGCGGAGCGGATGGGTTATAAGCGGTTCTGGCTGGCGGAGCACCACAATATGCCGGGAATCGCGAGCGCGGCGACGGCGGTGGTGATTGCGCATGTGGCGGGCGGAACGAAGACGATCCGCGTGGGGTCGGGGGTGATGCTGCCGAACCACTCGCCGCTGGTGATCGCGGAACAGTTTGGCACCCTGGAGGCGCTGTTTCCCGGACGGATCGACCTGGGGCTGGGACGCGCGCCGGGGACGGACCAGCCGACGGCGCGGGCGTTGCGGCGGAATTTGATTGAGACGCAGGAGCAGTTTCCGCTGGATGTGGCGGAGCTGCAGAGGCTGTTTGAGCCACTGGCGGCGGGCGAGACGTTTGGGCAGAAGATTCGCGCGGTGCCGGGGCTGGGGCTGCGGGTTCCGCTGTGGCTGCTGGGGTCCAGCACGTTCAGCGCGGAACTGGCGGCGCAGATGGGGCTGCCATTCGCGTTTGCATCACACTTTGCGCCGGGTGAGCTGCTGGCGGCAATACGCATCTACCGGGAGAGCTTCCGGCCATCGCCGTATCTGCAGAAGCCGTACGCGATGATGGGCGTGAATGTGGTGGCGGCGGATTCGGATGAGGAGGCGCGGCGGCTGTTTACGTCGCTGCAGCAGGCGTTTCTGTACCTGCGGCGCGGGATGCCGGGGCAGGTGCCGCCGCCGGTGGAGGATATGGAGGCGATATGGACGCCGCAGGAGAAGGCGATGGTGGAGTACTCGCTGGGTGCGTCAGTGGTGGGGAGCCCGGAGACGGTGGAGCGCGGGCTGGCGCGGCTGATGGAGAGGGTGCAGCCGGACGAGATTATTATCCCTTCGCACATGTATGCGCAGAAGGATAGGTTGCGGAGCTTTGAGCTGATTGCGGGAGCGGGGGAGAGATTGCTGATTTGAGCATTTTTGTACTCTTAATGAATACGATTGTATTCATTAAGAGTACAATCGTATTCATTATGAATACATGCGATAACATGCTTGGCGATCTTCTGTTTGGGCAGACCCGGGGACGCATTCTGGCTCTTCTGTATGGCCACCCGGAGCGGGAGATTCATATTCGCGAGATTGCGAGAGAGGTTCGCACCAGCGCCGGAAACGTGCGGCGGGAGCTGGAAACATTGTTGCGGGTGGGATTGGTTCACCGGTCAACGATTGGCAGCCAGGTTTTTTATCGCGCCAATCGTGAGAGTCCGGTATTTGCTGAATTGCATGCACTGGTTGCGAAGACGGTTGGCGTCTTTCAGATATTGAGTTCTGCGCTTGCGCCGCTGGCGGGCCGCATCTCACAGGCGTTCGTCTATGGTTCGATTGCGCGAGGCGATGAACGTGCTGTGAGCGATGTGGACCTCATGGTGGTTGGAGATGCCACGCTGGACGATGTATTGGCGCATCTGGCAACTGCCGAACGCACGATTGGCCGCCCGATCAATCCAACGGTTTACTCTCAGAGTGAGTTTGCCGCTAAACTGCAAAGCAACAATCATTTCCTGAATGCAGTGATGCGTGGCGAGAGAATATTCCTCATTGGAGAAGACGATGAGCTTAGAGCCTGTTATGAACTTGCACCAAGGTAGATTCTTTGCGAACATCTGATTTCTCTCCAGCATGGAGGGATGAGGAATAAGCGACAGGTTGGCTATCCGAGTGACGTAAGCGACGAAGAGTGGGGG
>Ga0302267_10000398_pt1 | contig 57570 bp, 45 predicted proteins | sample III_Bog_E1_3_FD_194555 | JGI IMG/M metagenome (GOLD analysis project Ga0302267, IMG submission 194555) | Peat permafrost microbial communities from Stordalen Mire near Abisko, Sweden - III_Bog_E1_3 | ecosystem: Environmental > Terrestrial > Soil > Wetlands > Peat | place: Sweden: Abisko...
CAATGCATACCCGATCACATTAAAGGCTTCAATGAAGCTATCGAATCCCAGTTTCCTCACGCCGAGAGAATCGTATTTCGAAAGATACAAGCCAGATAAAATCAGCTTCTGCCTCGTTGCGATCCCCACCGGCGTTCGATCGGCCCTCACCATTGGTTCTTTGTCCTTGGCTCTTCCGAGGTACCCAACACACCGACAACACGCCTATTCAAAAACGTGCAGGCGATGAAACGGATTCCGGCAGGATGGAAATCGCTTGGAGCCAATATACTAGCGCGGTCGCGGCGAGTCAAAGGGGTCGGCTCAGCCAGATCGCGCGACTCCAGTCGAGCGAGGAGCTCGTCTCGCCTTGCCCCCCATCCCCCCTCCGTGTTTGACTGATCCCGCATAGAAGGCGGACCGCACCCATGCCCTACATCCTCGCTCTCGACCAGGGAACCACCAGCTCCCGCGCCATTCTCTTTGACCAGTCAGGTGCCATCGTCGCCGTTGCCCAGCACGAATTCCAGCAGTTCTATCCCCAGGCCGGCTGGGTCGAGCACGACGCTAACGAGATCCTCACCTCTCAGTTCAGTTGCGCCGTCGAAGTCCTCACCAAGGCGGGCGCGCGCCCCCGCGATCTCGCCGCCATCGGCATCACCAACCAGCGCGAAACTGTAGTCGTGTGGGACCGCGCCACCGGCAAGCCCATCCACCCCGCCATCGTCTGGCAAGACCGCCGAACCGCCGCCAAATGCGCAGAGCTCCAGCAGTCCGGCGTCGCCGACGACGTCTCCAACCGAACCGGCCTCGTCCTCGACCCCTACTTCTCCGCGACCAAGGTCGCCTGGATTCTCGACAACGTCCCCGGCGGTCGCGCCCGCGCAGACAAGGGCGAGCTGGCCTTCGGCACCATCGACACCTGGCTCATCTGGCACCTCACCAGCGGCCATCGCCACGTCACCGACGTAACCAACGCCTCCCGCACCCTGCTCTACAACATTGTCAAGGGCGAATGGGACCCCGAACTCCTCCGCATTTTCAACATCCCCGCCAGCGTCCTCCCTGAAGTCGTCTGGTCCAGCCAGAAGGTCGGCGAAGTCACCACCACCCTCGGCCTCGGTGGCGCTCAAATTGCCGGCATCGCCGGCGACCAGCAAGCCGCGCTCTTCGGCCAGCTCTGCTGGAATGCAGGCCAGGCCAAGAACACCTACGGCACCGGCTGCTTTCTCCTCCAAAACATCGGTGCCAGCTTCGCCCGCTCTTGCAATCGCCTCATCACCACCGTCGCCGCCAGCGCCCATCAGCGCCTCGAGTACGCATTCGAAGGCAGCATCTTCATCGGCGGCGCAGTCGTCCAATGGCTTCGCGACAACCTCAAGCTCATCGGCTCCTCAGCCGACGTCGAGGCCCTCGCCGCCAGCGTCCCTGATACCGGCGGAGTCGTCTTCGTCCCCGCCTTTGTTGGCCTCGGCGCTCCTCACTGGGACCCCCACGCCAGCGGCATGATCATCGGCCTGCGCCGCGGCACCACCCCCGGCCACATCGCCCGCGCCGCCCTTGAGGCCATCGCCTTCCAGGTTGCCGACGTCCTTGAAGCAGTCCAGGCCGAGTCCGTCCCGCTCGACGCACTCCGCGTCGATGGCGGCGCTGCCGTCAACAACCTGCTCATGCAGTTCCAGGCCGACATCCTTGGCGTCCCAGTCGTCCGCCCTCTCGTGACAGAGACCACTGCCCTGGGTGCTGCCTATCTGGCAGGGTTAGCTACAGCCTTCTGGGCTAGCCCCGATGACTTAGCCGCCAAGCGCCAGGGCGATGTCCGATTCACTCCAAATATGGACCCGCAGATCCGCGCCACCCGACGTGCCGAATGGCAACGCGCCGTCGAACGCTCCAAAGCCTGGACCGAGTAAAGCCTGCTTGGAATAATGGTTGCCCTGAGGAATGCTTCTCGCTGAAATTTCGCCAAAGCTCGTCCCAATTAACTCTGCATCCCCATCCCTACGCCAATCATCTTCCTACCAGCACTTCCCCATTCCCCCGGAGGCCACCCATGCCCGCAACCTGTACCCACATCGCCGACCACCTCAAAAAAGTGAAGCCCAGCTCCAAGGGCTGCGAAGATTGCCTCAAAACCGGCGGCAAGTGGGTTCACCTCCGCATGTGCCTTGAATGCGGCCACGTCGGCTGCTGCGACTCATCCCCCAATCGCCACGCCCGCGCCCACTTCCACCAGACCCAGCACCCCCTCATCCAATCCGCCGAAAAAGGCGAAGACTGGAAGTGGTGCTACATCGACGACACGTACATCTAGCAGCCGGACAAACAACATCTTTGCTATCATTTAGTATGGCAACCGCGCCGAAGCCCCGTGTCAAGTCTCCCGCGCCTCATGCTCCTCAGGTCGCTGCCGCGACTGCCAGCCGGGCTCTTGTCGGCTACCGCGCCCTGGTTGCTCGCACGGTTGAAGCTTTTGGGGACGAGATCAAGGCATCCAAATGGCTCTCCCTGCCGAACAAGGATTTGAAGGGCATGACTCCTCTTCAGCTTGCCCAAGCCAATGGCTACAGTACGCAGTCTCTTGAGCCCATCCTCACCCGCATCGAGCACGGAATCGATTTTTGACCCCGGACGACCTTCAGCTCGACCCCGGCGTCTTTCTCACCCTGCAGCCTCTGATTTTGTACCGACTTGCAAGGAGGAGGTATGCCAACCTTTCTGGTGTCGGTGCCGCCGCGTTTCCAGGGCGTTGGAATCGAGCGGGTAAGGAAGCGATATACACGTCCACAGAAGTGGGCGTGCCTGTTCTCGAACGCCTCGTGCACACTCCGAAGGACATAATCCCATCAAACCTTGCATTGATGAAAATTCGAGTTGCAGGCGATTGGGAGATCCACAAAAACGCACTTACCGACCGGCGATCAAGCGGTTGCTTTTGGCTTTACAGAAGTATCCGCGAAGCCAGAATCGCTTTCACCGCTGGAGAACTCATGTTTGCCCTTGGCATGAGTCCGTTCGCAGTAGCTCTCCCATCGGTCATCGTTCCGGCATGGAACGTAGTCCTCTACCCGGAGGGAACGGGCTTCTGGGATCACGTTTCGCTCGAAACCGTCGAGCCGTTTGAATTCGATCCGCGACTATTTCCCGACGACGTGCAGACTGAATGAGCGTAGCGCGTTCGAACCGCTAATGAAGTCGCAAGCCATCTGGAAGCTTGTGCCCTACGCCATCTCCACTTCAATCCTCTTCTTCTCCGCGTCCAGCTTCACAATCTTGAAGCTCCGCACCTGCCCCGTTGCCAGCGCCTCCGCCTTTGCCCCAGCTGCCGGCGCATTTCCCTTCCACTTCGACTTCAGCATCGACGAAAGCGCCCCCAGGTCCACCTTCCCCTCCGTCGCAGCCGCCGTTCCCGCAGGCGCCGCTCCCACTCCTGCCTTGCCCACCCCGCAGGCCGCCTTGATACCCTCGCCCAGCTCCGCCACCGCCGAATCTCCGTTCACTTCCACCACCCGCCCTGAAACAACATCCCCCACCTTGTGCTCAGCAATGTACTCGTCAATGCTCGTTGGCACCAGTTGCTTCATGCTCAGCTTGATCTGCCGTTTCACCGCATCCACAGCCAGCACCTGCGCCTGCACGCGTTGCCCCACCCGCAGCACGTCCGACGGATGATTGATCCGACGGTCCGCCACAATCTCGCTCACGTGGACCATCCCCTCAACCCCCTCGGCCACCTCAACAAACGCGCCAAAAGCCATGACCTTGGTCACCGGCCCTTCCACCTGCGATCCAACCGGAAACTTCTTCTCCGCCTCTGCCCACGGATTGCTCAACGCGTGCTTCAGCCCCAGCGCGATGCGCTTCTCTTCCGGCTTCACGCTCAAAATCTCTGCGTCCACCATATCGCCCGGCTTCACCACGTCGCCCGGATGCCGCACCTTTTTGCCCCACGACATCTCAGAAATGTGGATCAGCCCCTCCACGCCCGGCTCAATCTCCACAAACGCGCCAAAATCCATCACCCGCGTCACCGGGCCCTTCACGCGTTCGCCCACCTTCAGCCGATCCGGCACAGTGGCCCAAGGCTCCGCCTGCAGTTGCTTCAAGCTCAGCGAAATGTTTTTCGTCGCCGGGTCGATCTTCAGAATCCTTACCGTGACCTCCTGGCCCACCGAAACCACGTCCTCCGGCTTCGCCACGCGGCTGTGCGCCATCTCGCTCACATGCAGCAGCCCGTCCACGCCGCCCAGGTCCACAAATGCTCCAAACGGCACCAGCGTCCGCACCGTCCCCGTCACCGTCTCGCCTTCCTTCATCTCGGCAAACTTGTTCGCCATCAGCCCGCGTGCCTGCTCTTCCTGCACCACGCGCCGGTCCACCACCACGTCCTCTTCCGTCACGTCCAGCTTGGTGATGCGGCAGGTAATCTCCGTCCCCACCAGCTTTTCCAGCTCCGCTGCGTCCTTCGTGCCGCTCCTGCTCGCCGGCATAAACGCCCGCACGCCTATATCAACCGTGGCGCCGCCTTTGCGCACTTCCGTCACTGTTCCCACCACCGCCAGCTTCTCAGCGAACGCCGCCTCGATTGCCGACCAGTCCCGCACCTGCGCCACCTTGTGGCGCGTCAGCTCGTAGTAGCCTTCCTGGTTGCGCCCGGTCACGGAGACGTTGAATACGTCCCCCGCCTTCACGCCTTCGCCATTGCGCTCCAGCGCCGTTCGCGGCAACACGCCTTCAGTCTTGTAGCCAATATCCAGAAACACCTGATCGGCGGTCACGCTCACGACCGTCCCCTCAAGCTGGCGCGACTGAGCCCCCGGCGCAGCCTTCGCCCGGTGCGAATGGCTTTTCTCAAAGTCCTTCAGCAGGTCCGCGAACGATTCTGTGGGCTCTTCCTCAACCTCAGCGGCTTCCTCCTGAACCACGGCCGCAGCAACTACCGGCGTCGCAGCTTCAGAGGAGGGAACTTCGGGCTTCTCGATCTCTGGCGCCGAAACTTCAGGCGTTCCAACCTCTGGGGTCTCTTCCCGAACTTCAGGTATTGGAACTTCAGCCGTCGAAGCTTCACGCTCCGGAATCTCCTGCGTGGAAATCTCAGCGGTCGGAATCTCAGTCGTGGAAACTTCAACGGTCGGCAAGGGTTCGTTCGGCAGCTCAGTAGTCATGATTGTCTCGACTCTCATTTTCCCATGCTCGGCACACCGGCGTATGACAGCCAGTCAGCAGGCACCAGTTTTGGTGCGGTAGACACATCCCCGGCGCGGGGTTGAGAATGGCTGTCGAAGTTCGGAGTCCGAATTGAACACATCCCAAATCTCCCGGCGCAGCTTTGTGCGCATGAGCGCTGGTGCGGCAGCCGTAGGCGCCGCTGCTAAAGCCGCCATCGCGAATGCAACAATCCTGCAGCCCACCTCTCTCGCCGCACCGCAGGACTCCGCCTCCGACTCCGGTCGCAAAATCCGCTTTGTCTCCATCGGCACCGGGATTCGCGGCTGCGACCTGCTCCGCTCCGCCCGCACCGTCCCCACCGGCATCTGCGTTGGCGCAGCCGACCTCTATTCAACCCGCCTCACCGCCGCCAAAGAAGCCTACGGCGCCGACATTCCCACCACCGGCGACTACCGCACGTTCCTCGATCGCAAAGACGTCGACGCCGTCATCATCGCCACCAGCGACCATCTCCATCGCCGCGTAACCCTCGACGCAGTCGCCGCCGGCAAAGATGTCTACTGCGAAAAACCCATGTCCCACACCGTGGCCGACGGCTTCGCCATGGTCGAAGCTGTGCAGTCCGGCCGACGCATCTTCCAGGCCGGCAGCCAGCGCGTCAGCTCCATCCTCTACGAGAAGGCCCGCCAAATCTATGCTTCAGGCCGCCTCGGCCAGGTCCATTTCGTCGACGCCCAATGGAATCGCAACTCCCCCGGCGGCGCATGGGTCTATCCCATCCCCCCCGACGCCAGCCCGCAAACCATCGACTGGGACCGCTTCATTCAGGACGCGCCTCCTCATCCCTTCGATCCCATTCGCTTCTTCCGCTGGCGTCTCTTCGCCGACTATGGCTCCGGCCTTGGCGGCGATCTCTTCGTCCATCTTCTCAGCGGCATGCAGGTCATCACCGGCATCAACGCTCCCGCCACCCGCGCCTACTCATCCGGCGGCCTCTATCACTTCAAAGACGGCCGCGATTTCCCCGATCTGCTTGAGACCATCTACGACTACCCCTCCGCAGATGGCGGCTTCCAACTCCACCTCCACTGCAACCAGAACAATGCAGACGGTGACGAGCGGCTCAGCTTCTTCGGCTCAACCGGCACTCTGGTTGTCACCGGTAGATCCGTCACCTTCACCCCACAGAACGTCACCCCTCAGTTCGAAGGCTACGGCTGGAACGGCATGACCCAGGCTCAGCGCCAGCAGGGCATGGACGAGTGGCATGCGGCTCATCCCACGCCGCCTCCGCCCTTCGACCCCACCGGCGAAACCTTCAGCCTGCCCAAGGGATACGACGACACCGCAGTCCACATCTCCAACTTCTTCCGCGCCATCGAGACTCGCCAGCATGTCGTCGAAGACGAGGTCTTTGGCAACCACGCCGCCATCGGCTGCCACCTGGCCAACTACTCTTACTTCCACCACAACGTGGCCATGTGGGACCCGGCCACCAAAACCATCAAAGGCTGAAGCCCTGACCGCTTGAGGTTGTACGAATGATGGGTGCCCCACCCTCGCGACGTTTTTTGCTTTTGTCGCTAGGGTGGGAAACACAGAATCAAATGGTCAACGACCGAGTGCCGCCCGGAGAACCCAACCATGAGCTCTGTTTCACGAAGGACCTTTATGCAAGCTTCCAGCGCTGTCGCTGCCGCCGCCGTTCTCGGTGCCGATCGCCTCGCCGCCAAGCCCCTCAGCCTCCCCATCGGCCTCCAGCTCTACAGCGTCCGCGAGCTGCTGCCCAAGGACTTTGACGGAACGCTCCACAAGCTCCACGAGATCGGCTACGTCGAGGTCGAAGCCGCCGGCTATTACGACCGCACCGCCCCGGAATTCCGAAAGGCCATGGACCAGGCCGGCCTGCGCTGCGTAAGCACCCACCATCCCCTCGCCCCGCTCCGCGCCCACCTCGACGAGTTCATTGAATACGGCCATACCCTTGGCCTCGAATACATCGTCTGCCCCTCAGCCATGCACCGCGACCCCAACGCCAAAGGCCCCCTCACCCTCGACGACTGGCACTTCGTCGCCGGCGAGCTCAACCGCATCGGCGAAAAAGTCAAAGCCGCAGGAATGTCCTTCGGCTACCACAACCATACCCCTGAGTTCGGCACCGAAGCCGGCGTCACCTTTTACGACGAGCTCCTCCGCCTCACCGATCCCAAGTTTGTATGCTTCGAGATGGACTGCGGATGGGTCCACGCCGCCGGTCGCAACCCGGTTGACTACATCAAGAAATCCCCCGAGCGCTTCCCGCTCCTCCACGTGAAAGATGTCGCCAAGCTCGCCTCAGGCGAGTTCCAATCCTCCATCCTCGGCATGGGTACGCTCGACTACCGTCCTATCTTCCACGCCGCCACCAGCCTCAAACACTACTTCATCGAGCAGGAAGAGTTCGACCGCGACATCATCGAATCCCTCCGCCTCGACGCCGACTACATGCGCAAGCTCGACCTCTAGCGCCGATCGCCCTTCCACGCTCTACGGGTGCCCCATTCTAGCCGCGTTTTAGTTTCTCGCGGCTAGGGTGGGAAACCACAAACCCCGGGGTGCCCCAGGTTCGCGAGGGCCGCGCCAGCGGTCGAGCTAACCTGGGATATCTATTGCTTTTTATAGTCTTTCCATCTCAATTCACCGATCACGGGTTCCCCAGGTCCGGGGGGTAGAGATCCATCGCATTTGGGGACCTTGGAGTTATTTGGCCTCTTTCTGCCAGGTCCTCCATACCTCCCGCCGCTCTTCTCCCTCTTCCCTTTTCCCTTCTCCCTGTTCTTCCATCCGTTACCCTTAACTCATGAACATCTTCGACGAAAAGCGCGCCGAGCTCGACCGCTACGAGTTCATGATGGGCACTGAGCGGGGAAGGCTCGCCGTAGCCATGGACCTGCTCACCGACTCCCTCATCATGGTCGGCCAGCACGGCGTCTATTGCGCCTCAACCCGAAACCCTTCGAAGCCAGCCCTCGACCTCCAGGCCGTCCTCGCCGGCATCGATGGCGCCAAAGCCCTCATCCAGTCCGTCATGGAAGAGATCCGCCTCCAGCGCGAACAGGCTCGCTCCTGACGCATCTCAGCCCCAAAACAAATTCAGCCGCTCCCGGATTGGGGCGGCTGGCTCTTTGATCCCTAAGTTGTTCATGGTGCGCCCGGAGAGATTCGAACTCCCGACCTAACGCTCCGGAGGCGTTCGCTCTATCCAGCTGAGCTACGGGCGCGCTCTTCAAGAATAGCGCATTTTTGCATTTAGAATGCGTTCGAGCTGCTCGAGCCTCCTGCCCAACTTCAGAAATCGCTCACGGCGCATCTCCCCGCCCGCCCCTTCATCCAGTTAAACTTATCCAGGAGGCCCGCTCCACAACCGCGCGCCTCAGACAAGGCTCAAATGCACTTCGATTGGCATTTCACGGCAATTCAGGTCCTCTGGACCCTCACCTTCGCGGCGCAGCTCGTCCTCATGGTGGTTCTCCTTGGCCGCGACCGGGCTCACCGCTTCCCCTGGTTCACCGCCAGCATTGTAGCCGCGGCTTTCAATATGCTCTGCCAGCGTGAGCTATTCCAGCGCCTGCCCCCGCTCACTTTCGCCACCGTCATCATCGTCCTCTCTGACGTTGTGGCCCTCCTGGGCCTGCTGGTCATCGTCGAGCTCGCCCGCCAGGCCTTTGTCGGAGTGCGCCGCCCGCAGTTCATCGTCAACCTCGTCGGGCTGCTGCTGGTCACTGCCGGCATCATGTCCATGTGGGGCCTCTGGCCCTCTTGGAAAACCCTCACCGCCGAGTCTCAGGTCGCCGCTCTGCGGGTCCTCCAACTCATCGCTCAGAAGACCGCCTTACTCGTTGACCTCTTAAACATCGAGCTTGGCCTCATGGTCGTCATCTTCGGCCGCCATTACAAGGCCCCCTGGAAGAGCCACATCCAGCGCATCGTCATCGGCCTCTCCACCATATCCATTGGCAGTCTCGCGGTCCCAACCATCTGGCAGTTTATCGCCAAAAGCGCAGCTCCCCACAGCCAGGCAGAACTGCAGAAGGTCCTCGATCTCCGTGACAGGCTCTTCAATGCCAACCGAGCTCTTCAAATCGCTGTCCTCGTCTGGTGGATCGTCTGTCTTTGGTTAAATGAGCCGGGGTCCGCCGCCTCTGCCCCGCCCTCCGACCCGGATGTGCCTGCTGAAGCAGAAGCGCTCGCCGAACCCACTCCAGACGAGCCTGCCACCAGCTAATCCCATTCGCAGCGCAACGAAATGCACCTTGCGCAAGCAAAACCGCGCTTGCCTTGGCTAGGCGCCTGAGACTCTGCTGGGCCCAAAAGCCTGGTATCAGGGCACCGATTTATCCGTGCCGCAAAGCTCCTCAATTCGAGCTTGGGCTTTACAGGTTACGGAATAACTCGCTGGAGTCGAGGCTTTGTATCAGGGCACGGATTCATCCGTGCCGCAAAAGCCAACAAAATGACAAGGGCTTTAGCCCCTGCGGGATATTCCTCGGCGCCCTTCGCCTTCTAATAGGAGTCTTTCCGCAGCCTCTTTAGCCCCTGAGGCATGCCTTTCGCAGCGCCGTCCAGAAAAGCCCTAGATATGGCAGCTAGCCTGCCCACGCTTCTCCAGGTACCGCTGGTGGTATTCCTCCGCCCGCCAGAAGGTCTGCGCCGCTTCCACCTTGGTCACAACCCGCTTCGGCTTGTATCGCCCTTCAACCGTCAGCTGCTCAATCTTCGCCTTCGCCGCTGCTTCCTGCTCCGGTGAGTGAAAGAAGATCGCCGACCGGTACTGAGTTCCCCAGTCCGGCCCCTGCCGGTTCAGCGTAGTCGGGTCGTGCAGCTCAAAAAACGCGTCCAGCAGCCGCTCATAGCTCACCTCGGACGGGTCAAAATCCAGCTCCACCACCTCGGCGTGCCCGGTTGAATCCGTGCACACGTCATGATAGGTCGGACGCTCCAGGCTTCCGCCCTCGTAGCCCACTGCCGTTGCCTTCACCCCCGGTATCGCGGCAAACGCTGCCTCCACACCCCAGAAGCATCCTGCTCCAAATGTCGCCTTTTCCATGCTCATGCTCCTTCAGATGCTTCTAAGCCGCATTCGGTATCAGCGCTGCCCGTAACCAGTCGTCCCGGTCCCGCACTGTGCCCACACTGTGCCCCATTCATCGCAGCTTTATCGCGATGAGTGGGATCGTAGCAATCATTGCCACCTGGCCTAATCCCGCCGCTTCCCGCCCGGCTTCCCCTTGAAGCCGCCACCCGGCCGCGGCCCTGACTTGAATCCCGGCTTCCCTCCAGGTCTTCCGCCCGGCTTTGGCTTCCATCCCGCGCCAGCCGGCTTACCCGCCCTGCTGCTCGGCCTGGGGCCCCCAGCGCGTGGTTTCCCGCTGCTGGTACTAGCCGCTCTGGGCAATCCACCCTCTCCCCGGAATGGCCGAGGAGAATCACCGCGGCCGCTGTCAGCTCGGCCAAAACTCGGCCTGCCTCCACTCGCCCGCCCAGTAAACCTCGCTCCACCACCTCCGCTCGTCCGCCCGGCGCCACTGCGGCCACTATCCGGCCGCGGCGTATAAGGCCTTGGTTTGAAATCCCGGACCCCACCACTGCGCTCCTGTCTGGAACCCCCAGGCCTCGTATCTTCGCGCCGCTCCGTATGCTCAACAGGCTCAATCCGCAGCCGCGAAGGCTTCCGTGGCTCAAAGCTCATCGGCTCATCAACTTCGCGCGCAGCCGGGAGCCGCGGCTTGAACTCCCGCTTGAACTGCGGTCTCTCGCTTCCGCCAGCCTTCCGCCCAAATCCACCTTCAGGCCGCTCTCCGGACTTCTTCCACGCTGGCTTCGCGCCAAAGCTGCCCCCACCCGAGGGCTTATCAGGAAAACTCCTCCCAGCCGGCTTGTCTCCGAAGCTTCGGTCTGCGGGCCTCTCGCTGAACCCACCACGCGGCTTGTCGCCAAAAGATCCGGTCCTTGGCCTGTCTCCAAAGCTGCCGCCTTGCGCAGGCTTGCCCGCGAACGGCTTGCCAAATGCCGGCTTTGCTCCATACGTACGGCCGCCGCTAGGCCTGTCTCCAAAGGACTTCCCCGCAAACGGCCTGCCCGGCCGCTGGCCTTCGCCAGCCGGACCCGCGCCACTCGCTCCCGCGCCAAACCGCTGCGGCGGCCTTGCTGGTCTTTCGTCCCGCTTCCATTCTGGCCTTGCTCCCGAGCTCTGCCCAGGCCGATCTGCGCTCCTCCCAAATGCGGGCTTTCCCGCCCCAAACGGCTTGCGCTTCTCAAAGGTTTTGCCCGCGAACGGACTGCCTTCGCCCGTCCTGCCAAACGGCTTCGCCTCGAAGGTCCTCCCTTCCTCAGCCCCGGTCTTATACGGCTTTGAACTCGCCGGCCTGCGCTGCGGAGCTGCACCGCCAAACGCTTTCTTCCCCGCGTCCTTCTTCCACGCCCCGGGCTTCCCGCCTCCTGGGCGAAACGCCGGCTTTTCCGGCGGCAGCGAGTCCTCAAACCTCACCTTGGTCGCCGCTTTGTTCCTCGCCGTCTTCAGGGTCCCGTCCGCCGCCTTCCGCAGCAGCATCAGTTCATGCTCATCCAACTCGCGCAGTTTCCCGGGCTCTTGGTCGAGAACCAGCGGCCCATAGCCCACCCGCCTGATCTTCTCCACAAAGTGCCCAATCTCTTCAAACATCTTGCGGAGCTCGCGATTTCGACCCTCCACAAGCACCACTTCGTACCACGGGTTATCTCCGTGCTTTACCTGCCGAATTCGCGCCGGAGAGGTGCGCACCCGTCCATCGCCAGGTTTGCCCTTGTCGATCGACACGCCAGCCCGCAACCTGTCCAGCTCTTCCTCTGTCGGCACGCCCGCCACCTTCACCAGGTAGGTCTTCTCTACGCCCAGCGACGCCTTTGTCAGACGGTTCGCCAGCTCGCCGTCGTTCGTCACCAGCAGCAGCCCCTCGCTCAGGTAGTCCAGCCGCCCCACCGGGTAAAGCCGCTCGCGCATCTTTTCAAAGAACTGCATCACGGTCGGCCGGCCTTCAGGATCCTTCACCGTGGTCACAAATCCCCTGGGCTTGTTCAGCACAAAGTAGCGCAGTCGTTCTGCACCATGCAGCAGCTTTCCATCCACGCGAATATGATCTCGCCCACCATCGGCCTTGGTCCCCAGCTCGGTCACAATCTTGCCGTTCACCTGCACGCGGCCTTCTTCAATCATCTTCTCGGCCGCCCGCCGGCTCGCCACTCCCGCCTGCGCCAGAATCTTCTGCAGCCGCTCCAGCTTCGCCGGCGGCCTGGCCTCGGCCTCTTCCTCAGCTTCTTCGCCTATCTCTTCCGCGTCGTCCCCGCCGGCATCTTCATCCGTCTCTTCCTCGGCCTCAAGCTCTGCCTCTTCCTCCGCATCTGCCTCGTCATCAGCCTCAGCCTTTGTCGCCTCAGCCTCTTCCTCGCTGCTCACTGCCACCGCAGCCTCGCCGTCCGTCTCATCGCCGATCGGGTCTTCGATCGCTGGCAATGTCGTCAGCTCCTCTGCGGCCGCTTCCTCGCCTTGCTTCAATTCAGGCTCTACGGCTTCGGGCAACTTCTTCTTTGCAGTCCGCTTAACAGCAGTCTTCTTAACAGCAGTCCTCTTAACAGCAGTCTTTTTCGGGGCAGTCGTCTTCTTGGCAGGCATTGCTGCACTCAGTTTCTACCCGCTCTTGGGTTCAGGCGCAGCAGGCATGGCCTCGGCGGGGTTCACCCCGCCTTGATTCACTTCGCGCACGACGCAGGCTTCGTTGCCTGGCCGGCTACATTACTCGGCAATATTGCTTGGCTCTGCTATCGGGTCCTCGGCCGTGCTCAATTCGAACTCAGGCTCGCCTTCAACGCGAGTTTGTGCGGCGGACCCCGATTCGGACCCCTGTCTGTCTTCTGGCCCCGATGCCGCTTCCGGCTCTTCCAGTTCCGCCGCCGCCATCTTCTCAAACTCTTCCATCGAAGGCAGTTCTGAAACATCCTTCAATCCAAACCGCAGCAGAAACTCACGCGTCGTCTTGTAGAGAATCGGACGCCCGATCACCTGCTTGCGACCCGCCGTCGCAATCAGCTTCCGCGCCAGCAGCGACCCAAACACACCCGACGAGTCCACCCCGCGAATCTCGTTCACCTCGGGCGCAGTCACCGGCTGCTTGTAGGCGACTACAGCCAGCGTTTCTAAAGCGGGAAGAGAAAGCTTCATCGCCGGCTTCAAACTCTTCACAAACATCCTCACCGCGTCGTGGCACTCCACCTTGGTCGCCATCCGGTAGCCGCCCGCAATCTCCCTGATCTCCACGCCGCGCTCGTCTGACGTGTACTGCGCAATCAGCTCTTCAATCAGCCCCCGCAGAATCCCGCGAACCTCGCGTTCCCTAAGCCGCGCATGCTTCCGCGCCTCTGCCTCGGCCGCTTCGGCCGTCTTCGGCTGCTCCTCGCCTGCTGGAGCCGCCTCTTCGTCCGCGCTCGGAGCCCCTTCAGCGCCCTCTGCTGCCTCAGCTTCGGCTTCCGGCTTCGCTTCCGCTTCCGGCTTCGCTTCCGCTTCCATCACCAGCGGCAATGCTTCCGGTCCCGGCGCACCTTCCTCGCCCGTCTCGGCGGCGCGCGCCGCTGCCTGCTCCGCCTTCCACTCCAGCGCCTCTCCGGCAAACAATGCGGAGAGCTGTGCCAGCGTTACTGGCTCCTCCGCGGCATATATCACTGCTTCAAGTTTGGCTTTCAGACTCATTCTGCGATTCGCATCCCTGCTTGGTGCGTCATTTCCCGGCTCCTCACATGCCTCTGTCCGGAAAATGCATCGCCCCGGAACCAACGTCCCAAGGTGGCCCTTCCATCACAAAAAAGCCACCCGCCAGCTTGGGAGCCGTGAGGGTGGAGTCGCGGAACCTCTCTTTGTATCGTACCGGAATCCGGGCCCTCCTGCGGACCCCTTGCGCCCCATTCCGAACCCGGCCCGCAGACCCCCTGTCCCCATCCCCCAAAAATGCAATTGCGCCCGCTCTTAGCGGACGCCTCTTCCCGGAAACCCAACCACCTTACTGCACGATCCGGCTGAACACAAAGAACAGCGTTCCCGAAAGCAACGCCGCCGCTGGCAGCGTAAACACCCATGCCACCGCAATATTCCGCAATGTCGAAAGCTGCAGCCCGCTCTTGTTTGCCGACATCGTGCCCGCCACCCCCGAACTCAGCACATACGTCGTGCTCACCGGCATTCCCCACTGGTTTGCGGCAAATATCGTTAGCATGGCCACCAGCCCCGCACTCGCGCCCTGCGCATAGGTCAGGTGCTCCTTGCCAATCTTCTCGCCCACCGTCACCACAATCCGCTTCCAGCCCACCATCGTCCCCAGGCCCAGCGCCAGGGCCACGGCCACCTTCACCCAGTCCGGTATGAACTTCGTAGATTTATCGATCTTCCTCTTATAGCTGGTCAGAGCCGCGTTCTCATCCGCGGTGAAAGCCGCTTTGCTGTCATTCTCCATCAGCCGAATCGCTTCGCTCGCCACGTACATGTCATTGCGAATGTTGGTCTGCCCCTTCGCCGAAAGAGTCTTCGCTTCCCGCGAGATTGCTAATTCGTTGCTTGCGTCGCCAACGAGTTCCCTCAGCGCCAGCATGGTGTCCGGCTGCAGTTGTTTGGTTCGGATGTACTCCTTCACCGCCACCCGTGGGTCAGCTCCTGGGATCCCCGCCGGGTTCACATGCCGGTCCAGGATGTGCTCCACCTGCGCCGATGCAGTGATGAATGCCTGAACATCATCGCTGGTCAAACCGTGATTCAAGGCATACGCCGTCGGCACTGTCCCAATCAGGATCAGCATGATCAGGCCCATACCCTTTTGACCGTCGTTCGATCCGTGAAAGAAGCTCACGCCCGTGCAAGTCAATATCAGCAGTCCTCGAATCGGCCATGGCGGAGGGGCGCCATTCTTCGGCGCTTCATAAAGCTCCGGATACTTGATCAGCCGCTTGCTCATCAGGAACAGCAGCCATGCCAGCGAGAATCCCACGATCGGCGAAAACAGCAATACCTCAAACACCTTGGCCGCCTGGTGCCAATCCACACCCAGCGTCCCGCTGTGCACGTGCATCAGCTCGTTCGCCAGTCCCACACCCATGATCGATCCCACCATTGTGTGCGAACTGGAGGCCGGCAGCCCCAGCCACCAGGTACCCAGGTTCCACAGAATTGCGGCGATCAGAAGTGCAAAAACCATGGCAAACCCGGAGCCCGAGCTCACCCGCAAAATCAGTTCCACCGGAAGCAGCGTAATTACCGTGAATGCCACCGTGCCCGACGAGGCCAGCGCGCCGGCAAGGTTCCACATCCCCGACCACACCACCGCAAAGTTTGGATCCAGTGAATGTGTGTAGATCACGGTCGCTACAGCATTCGCTGCGTCGTGAAATCCATTCACGAACTCAAATCCAAGCGCGATCGCCAGCGCCGCCGCAAGCAGCACATATGCCCACGGCGTCGCATCCGTCACTACAGCCAGGTCTGAAGATAAGTGGAATCCGATAAACCCCAGCCCCGCTATAAGTGCAATCAGAACCACGACCACGCTGACAATCCCGCGGGCCTTGGTCATCTTCCGGTCGAGCAAACCTGTCGTAGGCGGACGCTCTAGGACAGTTGTCGCCATGTCGGACATTCAAGGGCTTTCGATTCAGGTGGAATTCTATCCGCCCCCGCTTGGGGAGAGCAACCTCCCTCGTCACAGTGGTTTTGGAAAACCAGGGACAGAAATCAGGCCTTTCCTGCCGCCTGTGGGGCCTGTGCGCTGCCCGGGCAGTAGTTTTCGGGGCGGCCCACTTCGAAACCCGCCGCCGCCGCAGGCCCTATCGCGGCTCGGAGTTCCGTGCGAACCACAGGGCAAGCTCTGGCTCAGAAATCTCACCTGCGGCCAGCCCGAGGAATGTCAAACACGCATCTTCTGGCACAGCCCGAACCGAAATCCCGTTGAATTCCAGAAATACAAATGCGACATGCATCGCTGTTCTCTTATTGCCGTCAACAAAAGGGTGATTGCTTGAGATTCCAAAAGCGTAAGCGGCCGCCAGCTCGGCCATCGTTACTGGGCGCTCGGCATATGCCGACAAGTTCTTTGGCCGCGCTAGCGCCGATTCCATCAATCCTGCATCGCGCACCCCGCCAGATCCGCCAAAGAGGACAATTTGCTGCTCGTGCAGCGCCAGTGCATCTCTTTCACGAATCCAGACGGGCTCCTTCAATTACTCCGCCAGCTTCTTGAAAGCATCTCGATACCGGCGCACGATGTTGTCCGCGACCTCCATCTTGGCCGCGAACTCCTCATCATATGGGCTTATTTGAAGACCCGATTGGGTCTCGCTGAGATACACCGTGTCGCCTTTAGCCACCTTCAGGCGCGCAAGCATCTCTTTCGGCAAAATCACCCCAGCCGAATTCCCCACAGCGATCACTTTTGTCGTCGTTGCCATGCGCGCCCTCCTATCCGATCAAAGTATAACATACGTTATAACATCATCGCCAGTCGTCCCGCGCGTTCGCCAGCCCCTCGTTCATCACGGCGTCAAAGCCACTGTGCTTCTTTACGAAAATCTCGCTGAACGCCCTGTCCTGCCGCAGCAGGATCGCCTGCAGCCGCACCAGCTCCAGCAGCGCCAGAAACATCGCAATCAGCGCCCGTTCCGACCGCGTGTGGCTCAGCAGCTTCCTCAGCGCAATCGGCCTGTCTTCCATCGTTAGCCGCCGCCCTAGAAACCGAATCATCTGCCCCACCGTCACCGTGTCTTCCGCAACGTCCAATACCGGCCGGTTCCGCGCCCGCTCCAGTATCTCCCTGAAAACCCTCACCAGGTCCACCGTGTCTGCCGCGATCTCCGGCTCAGCGCCCTCGTCGTCCACGAACTCCCGGAACCCGGGATTGCTCCAGCTCGCCGCTTCCATCATCTGCTTCTGCTGCAGCATCTGCGCCGCATTCTTGAACCGCTCATGCTCCAGCAGCCGCTCCACCAGCTCCCTGCGCGGATCCTCAGCCGCCTCTCCGGCAGCCTCTGCCGTCCGCGGCAACAGCATCTTGCTCTTGATGTGAATCAGCAGCGACGCCGTGTAGATGAACTCGCCTGCCACATCCACATCCGATGCCTTCAGTTGATTCACATACGCCAGGAACTGCGCCGTGATCTTCGCGATCGGAATGTCGTAGACGTCAATGTCCTGCTTGCGAATCAGGTCCAGCAGCAGGTCAAGCGGCCCGTCGTACACATGGTCCACCATCACTGAAAAAGGCGATTCCTCCTCCGCCTCTTTGCGCCGCCTATCCTGTTCCGCCTTTTTCGCCGCAGCTTTCTCGTCCACCGGCGGCTTCGGAATCAGCTCCATCTGCGCCGGTGCCGCGACTGCCTCCGCAGCAGCTTCTACCACGGCCTCTGCTTCGGCTCTAGCTTCTGCCTTTGGCTCAGCCTTCGCTTCAGCCTCTACTGCGGGCTTGGCCTCGCCCTCCGGTTCAACTTGCTCCGCCTGATCTAATGCGGGAGTGTCGAACTCTTCCATGCTCGCCGGCTGCTTTCCCTCATGTTTCTCGGTGTGCGTTGCAGTCGCCGCCTCCTCTGCGAGCAGATCTTCTGCGTGTTCAGCGATGTGCGCCTCGACCATCTCTCCGCTCGCATCGATATCCACCACATTCGATCGGTCATGAGCCGGCTCTTCCTTCAGTGCTTCATGAGCTTCCGCAACATTTTCCTCCGCGGCCACACTTTCAGCCATAGGTGTTTCCAATTGTTCCGCAGCACGCGCCGCGACTGGTGCCTCGCTCGTGGCGTCTTCAGCTTCTCCGGCGCTGCTGTGCACCGGCTCGTCGATCATCCGTTCTTCCCCAGGAACCGGCTCCTCTACTGCCGCGGCGTGAAGCTCAACCTCTTCCTCTTTCGCGGGCTCTTCCACGTGCGCAACCTCAGGCTCCGCGCTGTGCGCAGGCGCAACAGGCTCTCCAGCCGCGACCCCCACTGTCTTCACTTCTTCCAGTTGCTCTTCTTCAGGCTCATTCGCCCTCGTCGCTGCCACCGTTGCCTCCGCCTCCACTTGTTCCAACTCCTCAGCTCGATTCTCGTCTATCAATTCTTCTTTCGCCGCGTCATCAGCCTCAATCGACTCCACCGGTGCATTCGTCTCAATCTCTTCCGCTTCCGGCTCTGCCTTAATTTCGCCGCTTACGTGAGCCGCTTCCACCTCTATCGCCTCGCTCACTGGCGCGGACTCAACTTCAAACGCTTCCGCAGCTGCTTCCGGTTGCAAGGCCTCAACCTTTTGCTCTTCCGGCTCATCCACCGTCGCTATCGGCTCCGGCGTATCATTCTCCGCTGCGAGTGTCGGCGCCCGTTCGTGAGAATCTTCAACCGCCTCTACCGCTTCCGCAGTCTCCTCGACTTTGTCCTCGTTCGGGGCTTCGCCTTCGACCTCCGCGCTCCCCGCTTCATTCTCCGGACTTGCGGCTGCTTCTTCTGCCTCTTCCAGCTTATGAGCCTCGACCTTCTCTTCCTCTGCCGGCTCCTCCGCAATCTTCCCTTCCTCGATTGCCTCAGCCTCGGTCTGCTCTTTCTTTATCGCTTCTTCCGGGATCAGCCCTTCCTTGGCTTCAACTGCTTCCCCCGCTTCAGCTCCGCGTGCGGCCTCGCCCTCTTCCACTTCTCCCGGCTTCGCCCCCCGCTGAAACAGCCCAAAACCCGAGCGAAGTCCTCCCAACGCAAACTTGAGCGCCCTTCGCCACCACGGGACTGTCTTTTCAGCCATTGCCATCCCTCAGCAGCTTATGCCGCCCACGCCCAGCGGTCTACGCCCCAACTTGAGGATTTCTCGTCAGTTTCTCGGCACTCTCCCTGCGCCCGCCCCAACGCCAACGTCGCCGCAGCCTAGCCTCACCGCTCGCTGCTCAGCGTCAGCTTCATCGCCGAGCGCACCTCGTCCATCGTCTGCTCAGCCCGCGCCCGTGCCCGACGCGAACCATCCGCCAATATCTCCTCCGCCTGCGCCTGCGTAAATCCGGCCCGCCGCTCCTGAATCGGCGTCAAAATCTGCACTAGAGCATCCGCTGCCCAGCTCTTGCACTCAATGCACCCGATTCCCGCCGTAGTACAGCCCTCATAAACCTTCGCCAGCGTCTCGCCCGACGAGAAGACTTTATGCAGATCGCCCACCGGGCACTTGTCCGGGTCGCCCTTGTCCGTCCGCCTGATCCGCGCCGGGTCCGTCACCATTGTCTTCAGCTTCTGCCGCACCACCGGCTCCGCATCCGTCATCAGAATCGTGTTCCCGTAGCTCTTTGACATCTTGCGCCCATCCGTCCCCGGCAGCTTCGGCGAGGGCGTCAGCAGCACCTTCGGCTCCGGCAACACTTCCCTGCCATCCAGCATGTAGAACTGGTTAAACCGCCGCGCCACCTCCCGCGTCAACTCCACGTGCGCCGTCTGGTCGTTGCCCACCGGCACAAACTGCGGCTGATAGATCAAAATGTCTGACGCCATCAGCAGCGGATAGCCCAGAAACCCATAGTTCGACAGATCCTTCCCCGTCAGGTTCTCCTGCTGCTCCTTGTAGGTCGGCACGCGCTCCAGCCACCCCAGCGGCGTAATCATCCCCAGCAGCAGGTAAAGCTCCGCATGCTGCAGAACACGGCTCTGCAAAAACAGCACGCTCCGCTCCGGATCAAGCCCAGCCGCCAGGTAGTCCAGCAACACGTCAATCGTGTTCTCGGCCACCTTCGACGTGTCTCCGTAGTCTGTCGTCAGCGCGTGCCAGTCCGCGATAAAGAAGTAGCACTCGTACTCGTCCTGCAGCTTCACCCAGTTCGCCAGCGCACCCATGTAGTTGCCAAGGTGCAGCTTGCCCGTCGGGCGCATGCCGCTCAGCACGCGCGACCGTATCACTTTCGTTTCCTGCTCTGCCATTTTTTGCTGGTTCCGATCGTCGTTCTGGGTTCAATCGTTGCTCGGTTGCCCGTCGTTGCCCTTGCGCCAGTCATCGCTCTGGCGTTAGGCCCCAATGCGCACAGTTTCGCCCGTATCCCGCATAATTTCCGGGTCTCGGACTCGTTCTATTGTACCGGGAGCGATTCCGGTGCCATCGTTTGCACCGGCGACAGCCGAAAGAGAACAGCGGCTGCCTGATCCGAAAAGATGCCAAGGACCCCCGCTCGCTGCTTTGTATCAGGGCACGACTTCAGTCGTGCCGGAAAGGCATCAAAATCAACGCGGGCTTCACAGCTTGCGGAAAAACTCCGCCGCGCCGAGGCTTTGAAAGGGCACGGCTTTAGCCTCTGAGGGGCGGTTTTCTCCTGCGCCCCGGGAATCTCGCCCTTTTCCCGCAACCTGTTCAGCCCCCGCCTCCGCAACCTCGGAGAAAGCAGGGCCGTTCTTGCCCCGGAAAAAGCCGCCTGAGGTTCCGCGGCCGTTAGCCCCGGCCCTCACCGCTTCATCGCAACCGGATCCCCATAGAACACGCCGCGCCCGTGTGTGCCAACATAGACCCTTCCATAGATCCGTGGATCGCCTGCAATCTGCAACACCAGTCCCCATTGATGCTGGTCGTCGTTGATTCTCGTCCACGTCCGCGCCGCGTCAATCGACCGGAAGATGCCCCGCTGCCCCAGCACGGTTCCCACCATGTAGAGTGCCGGATACGTCTTGCCCGGCGCTGCCTTCCCAAACCCGAACGCGTGAATCTCTTCCACTCCCGCCATGCGCGCAAACTCCGCCCCACCGCCCTCCTCTTGCTTGGCCGGACTCGCTTTCTGCTTGCCTCCATCAGAGTGATACAGCCCGTCAAACGCCGCCAGCCAAACATCCCCCGCCCGCCCCGGCGTCGCATAGATCCGATCCTGCCCTCCGCGATTGTCGCCTCGTCCCGAATTTGCCGCAGCGCCACCTGCCCCAACACCTATCTCTGCCCCCTCTAGCACCAACCGCTCCGCCGTAAACGTAGCCCCACCATCCGCACTCCGATAAAGCGTCATCTCCCTCACCGACACCCCATAAAACACCTTCGGGTCCACCGTGTCCGCCACCACCCGCACGCCCATCGGCAATCCCTGCACCGCAGCCCAGGTTGCGCCCTCGTCCCGAGTAAAATGCGCCGCCTCCCGCTCAGGACTCCACACCCACACACTCCCATCCGCCGCTACCGCAATCGATCCCGCCCGGCTCGTCGCCGTCGGCCAACTCGTTGTCGGCTTCCACGTCCGCCCTCCGTCCAGCGAGTACCCAATCCCCTCACCCGGTTTGTGCTGAGCGCTGTCGCCCACCCGCACCACCACCTCAGGCCGCAGTGCCGCACTCACCACCCCCGTCGTATTCCCCATCCGCGGCGGTGCACTCGACCCCTCCGCCGCCGGCTTATCCAGGTCCCAGTGAACAAACCCCCCATAGTCCCCAATCGCCGTAATCAGGTGCGCGCCCCCCGCCGACCCGATTTCGCCCGGCCCGCCTTCCCCCGGACTGTCCAGTTCGAGCGCCACCGTCTCCTCAATCCCCGACGCCAGCGCGCTCCAGTGCGTAGGCTTTCCCCTGTCTGCCGCCGTCAGGTCAAACGTCTCCCAGCCGCCATACCCCGTCGTAAACACCGCATGGTCCGAATTCGTCGGATCGATCTCGATATCGAACAGCCAATGAATCGGCGTCGCCTTCACATAAGGCGCAAGCGTGTAATCGTAAACGCCCCCGCCACCGAATATCGGCTTCCACGTCGCCCCTCCGTCTGTCGACCGGAAGATATCCTCGCTCCCTGCCGACCCAGGCCGCCCAAACGAGCTCACAATCACTGTCTGCGGGTGCAGCGCATCCACTGAAACCCCCGCATACCCAAACTGCTTGCTCCCCGCCACCGGCTTATCAGGCGTAATGTCTGCCCACTCGCCACTGCGCGTATTCAGCTTCCACACCGCGCCATCGGTCATCCGCGACGGCCCCGGCGCCGTCCCATACGCCACATACATAAACCCATCGCTCGCCAGCGCCGCCCGCGTCGGCCGATACTTGTTCGGAGCCCCAGCCACCTCATGCCACGTCGCCCCCGCATCCGTTGACGCAAACAGGTTTGCCCGCCCCATCAGCGACACGCCCACATAAATCGCTTCTGGCTTCGACGACTGGCCCACACCCGCGCCCGACCCCGCCCCCTGCCCGCCACCCATCGGCACGAACTTCACAAACACAATCCCGTCGCCCATCACAGGCATCCGCCGCCACCGCTGCTCCGGCGTCTCCCCAGCCACCGGCGCGGCCGGCGCCGGCATCGCTTCCTTCACATCCGGAAAGCTCTCCACCTTCCCCCACGTCACACCGCGATCCGTCGACCGCCAAAGCCCATCATGCCGCGTCCCCAGGTACAGAATCCGCCCATCCCGCGGGTCTACCACCAACCGCTCGCCATTGCCCCGCCCATCCTCGTTGCCGCCAAACTTGAACGGCACATCCGACCGCTCAAACGTCCGTCCCCGATCATCCGACCGCAGAATCGCCCCATCCGGCGTGCGCGCGTTCGTATAGGTTCCGCATGCCAGGTACACCCGCTTCGAATCTGCCGGATCCACAGCGATCGACTCAACCCCCATCAGGTTCAGGTCCTTGTAGGGCACCCAATCCAGAATCGGCTGCCACCGCTTCGTCGTCCCATCCCATCGGTACGCCCCGCCCATGTCGGTCCGCGCATAGCGCACGCCGGCCGCCGTCGGATGAAAGATCACACCATCCACAAACCCGCCGCCAACAATCTGCACGCTCTTCCAGGTGTAGCGCGACTGCGCGTTCTTCCCGGAGCTAGGCGCGCCTTGCGGCATTTGCCCAATGCGAGCCCCCGATGCAACCCCGGATTGAGCCACAGTTACAGCCCCAAACCCAACCAACGCCAACAGCAGAGAGAGAACAACGGATACTTCAAATCGTTTCATCTTCGGAATCCCCACGTGCAACGAACAGGTGCCTCGCCGCTCGCAACGAATTATTGCAGGTTCCGCCCAATCCCGCCGCCGGCGGAGGGAGCAGGGGCCTTTACGCCCATGAATGCCCAACGTTCCCATCTTGAGCATTCTCGGTCGCCCATCCAATCCCCGTCCGGAAAATATAACAACTCTTGTTATGTACTCAGCCCCTTTTGAGCCTAAATTGCATCAATTTGCCATGTCTCTTCCATCGATTTTTAGATGAAAAACCCTCGGCGCGCCATCCCCGCCCCCTTTTCACTGTTTTTGGGGCCACTAATCCCTAACCACTAACCCCTAATCACACCCCGTTTGCACATTAATTCCATTCCCTTGTGCACACTCTATTCATGAACGCCAAATAGACCTCAGCCCGTCTACTTGGAGGACACCGGGGAAAGGCCTCTGTATGCCGCTCAGCCAGCCGCGACCACCGTCACCATGCAGTTAAGAGTGAAGCGCCGCGATTTCGCCGCAGAGTCCCCGCTACCGGTCCATCGCCCATCGGTCCGTATCAGGCGAGACGGTTGGAATTGCGAATAAAAACAACATTGAAAACAAAGGAGGTACAGGGAGCCAATCCATAACATAAAGAAAATAAACAGGTTAAAAACAGCCACTTTTCAAGAAAACCGCTGTTTTCCATCGAAAAAGGTCAATTCCCCATCAGAAAGAACTCGAAATCCGCCCCTGATCTCTGATCGCTAGCTTGATTCCTTCGCCTCACCCAGCATCAGCTTCAGCGTCATCTGCTTCCGCCCCCGGAAGATCGTCACTGCAATCGTGTCGCCGGCCTGGTGCTTGTCCATAATCGCGCCTATGTCCTGCGGGTCGGCGATTTCCTGCCCATCGATCGCCACAATCAGGTCTCCGCCCAGCAGCAGCGGCATGTTGCCCACATATGCCTGCTCGGTGCCACCCCGCAGGCCGGCCCGTTCCGCCGCGCCACCCGGGATAACCTTCTCAATCAGCACGCCTGCATCGGCCGAAAGGCCCATCTGCGAAGCCAGGTCCGGTCCAATCCCGTATGAAACGATCCCCAGCGACGGCCGCTTCACCCGGCCATAGCGCGTCAGGTCCGCCAGCACTGCCTTGGCCGTGTTAATCGGAATCGCAAACCCGATGCCCGAGCTCTGGTCTGCGCCGTTCGATGCAATCATCGTGTTGATCCCGATCACCTCGCCGTGCGAGTTCAACAGTGGTCCGCCCGAGTTGCCTGGATTGATCGCCGCATCCGTCTGGATTGCGTCCTCAATCGGAGCGCCTTCCGCCCCGCGTATCGACCGGATCGAGCTGATGATCCCGCGCGTCATCGTCCCGCTCAGTCCAAACGGGTTTCCAATCGCATAAACCTTCTGTCCCACCGCCAGCCCGCCTGAGTCGGCCAGGGTCACCGGCTCGAGGTTGGGCGCACTGATCTGCAGCAACGCCAGGTCGTGCACGCGGTCCGTGCCGATCACCTTGGCGTCATAGGTCTTCTTGTTGCTCAGCATCACCTTGATTCCGCGGTTCGCGCCCTCCACCACGTGGAAGTTCGTCAGCACGTGCCCCGCCCGGTCCAGAATGAACCCGGACCCCTGCCCCTGCTGCGGCACGGTCCCATAAAAGAAGTTGAACACCAGCGTCGTCGACGTAATGTTGACCACACTCGGCAACACTCGCTTGTACACCGCAATGTTGTTCTGCTCCTCCGGGTCGTACTCCGGCGCGGCTTGCGCCTCGGTCAGCTCCAGCGCAGAGCCCTCCCCGTGGCTGGCGGCCAGCGAAAAAGGCCTCCACCCCTGCGGAAGATGTGTCGTGACAAACCAGAATCCGCCCACCAGCAGGACAATCAAAAACAAACGCCGCATGATCTTCATCTTAGCCAATCCTGAATCAACCTTCCTCCACGCAAATAGGATGCCGTAAAGCTAATACGCAGTTGCAGCTCCAATGTTCCGGGCCCCGCCTCGAAGAGACTGCCCGCTCCGGCGCGAGACCCCATTCGCTGGCGCCTGCTCTTATTCTAAAGACAACTTGTTTGCGGATTTGTTGCTCTCGGCCTTCAGTCGCTCCCACACTTCCATCACCCGCGCCTTCAACGCGGCCAAATCTCCCGTATTTTCAATCACGTAGTCTGCCCGCGCCGCCTTCTCCGCATCCGGAATCTGGTGCGCCAGCCGGATCCGCGCCTCACCTTCCGCCGCACCGCGCCCCGAGCCGTCCGGACTGGTTCGCGCCGCGTACCGCGCTACCTTCACATCGTCCGGAGCCGTCACAACCACCACCCGGTCGATGCGCCGCTTCCAGTCAGCCAGCAAGCTCTCCTTTTCACCCCGGGCGTGTGCATCGCGCTCCACCTCGAAGATCAGCGCCGACTCCACCACCGCCACCGCCGCCGGATCAGCGGCAAACACCTCGTCCATCCATTCCCGCTGCGCCCCAATCACCGCCGGATGCACGATCCTATTCAATTCAGTGAGCCTTCCGCCCTGAAATGCCAACTCTGCCAATCGCGCCCGGTTCAGCCGCCCGTCCGCTCCCACAACCTCCAGACCGAAAGCCCGCACAATCTCTTCGTAGACTCGCTGCCCCGGCTCCATCAGCGTCCGCCCCAGCGCGTCCGCCTCAACCACCCTGGCCCCCAGCTCACGCAGCATCCCGGCAACGGTGCTTTTCCCGCTGCCCAGCCCGCCGGTAAGTCCAACGCGGAGCATCGATTAGACCCCCCGCCGCATCCGCGCGGCGCGCACAGTGTTCGACATGAGCATTGCGATCGTTAGCAATCCAACTCCGCCCGGTACTGGTGTGTAAGCTCCCGACACCTCAAACGCCGCCGGATGCACGTCGCCGATCACAACCGATCCGCGCTTCGCAAAGGCGGCCTCGCGCTTCGCGTTCCCCGCAAAGAAGCGCTCAAACTCCGTGCGATCGGTGATCCGGTTGATGCCCACATCAATGATGGTCGCCCCCGGCTTCACCATCTCTGGCGTGATGAAACCCGGTCGCCCGATCGCCGCAACCAGAATGTCCGCCTCTCTCGTAACCGCTGCAAGGTCCCGCGTCTTCGAGTGGCAAATCGTCACTGTCGCGTTCTCGTTGAGCAAAAGCATCGCAGCCGGCTTGCCAACAATGTCACTCCGCCCCACTACAACGGCCCGCTGTCCAGCCATCGGAATGCCACTGCGACGCAGGATTTCAATTACCCCTGCCGGTGTGCACGGCGCAAGCGACGGCCTTCCGGCCTGCAGCTTGCCTGCATTCACTGGGTGGAACCCATCCACATCCTTTGCCGGCGACACGGCGTCCAGCAGCACCTTCGCATCCACCTGCTTTGGCAGAGGAAGCTGGATCAGGATTCCGTCGATCTCATCGCGATCGTTGAGCGCGGCCACCAGGTCCAGCATCTCTTCTGTGGTCACCGTTTCCCGAGGCGTGATCAGGTCACTGTAGATGCCGAGCTCTTCACAGGCCTGCACCTTGCTCCTTACATAAATCTCCGAAGCTGGATCGTGGCCCACCAGTATGGCCGCAAGTCCGGGCCGTATCCCTCCCACGCCCAACTCGCGCACCTCCGCCTTCACTTCTTGCTTGATCGCCGCGGCGATCTCCGCCCCATTGAGCACTCTCGCCATTATGTCGCTCCGGTATTCATCGTATCGCCTCCGATTCCCGCGAGCGAAGAGTCACACCGACATGTGATTTAACGCACATACAACCGTCCCTCCGCAGCAGCTACCATCACCCCAAGTTGAACAAAAGCTAAGGTGCGCGTTCTCGTGCCGACACGGGTTAGGAGTTGGGGTCTCATGAGTGTTTTTAAGGATGCAGGCCATTTGTTCCGGTTCGCCGGGCTATTTGTCCTTGCTTTTCTGTTGTTTCTGGTGATCCGCCACTTTGTTGTGCCGCCCAGCTTCGGCCAGTACGGGCACTACCGCGGGGCGGCGATGGGCGAAATTGCCGCACGGCCCGTGAAGTTTGCTGGACACGAAACATGTGAGGCATGTCACTCCGACGTTGCTGATGCGAAGAAAGCGGGCAAGCATGCTCACGTGAATTGCGAGGCCTGCCACGGACCCCAGGAAAAGCACGCAACTTCCGATGACCCTTCGGCGACCAAGCCGCCACTGCCCGATTCCGCAGTCCTCTGTGTTCGATGCCATACCGCGAGCGCAGCAAAGCCCAAAGGCTTCCCGCAAGTTAATCCTGCAGAACACTCAAATGGGATGCCGTGCGACACATGCCACAAACCGCACAACCCCGGTATGGATGCTGGAGGTCCCAAGTGAACATTTCTCGGCGTCAGATCCTCATTCTCTTGCCGGCGGCCGCGGTTGCCTGGAAGTCAGTTCTGGCTGGAACACCAGAAACCGCCTCCAATTACACAATGTCCGATCACTGGTGGGGAATGCTCATCGACATTCCAAAATGCATCGGTTGCGGCAACTGCGTTCGCGCTTGCGCGATGGAAAACGATGTTCCCGACGGACATTTCCGTACCTGGGTTGAGCGCTACCATGTCTCCGACGAAGATATGACCAACCCCGAAGTAATCTCTCCCGACGGCGGCAAAGAGGGCTTCCCAGTTGCTGAAGAGGACAGCAAGAAGTACTTCTTCGTTCCGAAGATGTGCAACCACTGCGCAGATTCGCCCTGCACCCAGGTCTGTCCCGTCGGCGCAACCTTCGTAGCTCCTGACGGCGTCGTGCTCGTTGATCCGAAATACTGCCTCGGCTGTGCGTATTGCGTGCAGGCTTGTCCGTATGGATGCCGCTACATTCATCCCGTGAAAGAAGTGGCCGATAAGTGCACGCTTTGCTACCACCGGATCACCAAGGGCCTCACAACCGCATGTTGCGAGTCCTGCCCAACGGGTGCGAGGCAACTCGTAGACCTTAAAGATCCCAAGGACCCGATTCATGAGTTTCTCAAGACCCACCCCGTTCAGGTCCTGAAACCGCAAATGGCTACAGGAGCAAAGGCCTTTTACAACGGTCTTGATGGTTCAGTTCGCTAACAGCAGCAAGGAGTTTGAGCATGAGCGGTGTTGAAGGCTTCATGTACCCCAACGAATATGGGCTTCAGTGGAGCATATTGATCGTTCTCTACCCATATATCACCGGCCTGGTTGCCGGAGCGTTTATTCTCGCGTCTCTTGAGCGCGTCTTCCATGTCGAGGCCGTAAAGCCAACCTATCGTCTGGCCTTGCTCACCGCCCTCGCTTTCCTGATCGTGGCGCCTCTCCCGCTGCAACTGCATCTCGGGCATCCTGAACGATCGCCTGAGATGTACTTCACGCCGCACAGCACCTCGGCAATGGCGATGTTCGGTTACGTCTACCTTTGGTACCTCATGGCAGTGCTGGTCCTCGAAATCTGGCTTGATTATCGGCGTGAGATCGTCCTTCTCTCGCAGTCGAGCAAGGGCCTGCTCCGAGTTATCTACAGAATCATGACTCTGGGCTCCAGCAACATCAGTGAGCGGTCCCTGGCGATCGACAATCGTGCCGGCTGGATTGTGACCGTTATCGGCATCCCCTCTGCCTTCATTCTTCACGGTTATGTCGGCTTTATCTTCGGCTCCATCAAGGCCAATCCGTGGTGGTCATCTCCGCTCATGCCGGTGGTCTTTATCTTTTCGGCCATGGTTTCGGGAATTGCATGCGTCATGGTGCTCTACATGGCCATCACCAAGCTACGCAAACAGTCGATCGACATGCGCTGTGTCGATACCGTTGCGATGTACCTCTTCTACGTATTCATCATCGATTTCAGCCTGGAGATGCTGGACCTCATTCACCGCGTCTATGAGGCAGATGAATCTTTCCGCAGCCTCAACTTCCTGGTCCACACACAACTCTACATTCCACATATCGTGATTCAGATATTTCTGGGCACCCTCACTCCCATCATCCTTCTCGGGATTACGCAAGTGGTCCATCTTCCGGAGGTGGTGCGGAAGCGGATGTATGCAACCGCAGGCTGCCTTACGCTTATCGGCATCTTTGCCATGCGCTGGAATGTTGTAATCGGTGGCCAGCTTTTTTCCAAGAGCTTCCTTGGCTACACGACCTACAAGATTGGGCTGGTCTCAAAAGAGGGACTGCTGGTGGCGGTTTTTCTCACCATCTTGCCCCTGTTCATTCTCTGGGCTCTCATCAAGTTGCTTCCGCCGTGGCCGGCAAACACAGCTCAAGCGCCGGCCGCTGGAGACTAGCCATCGCTTGACTATCTGCATTTCGGGTGGAACCGATGAACGATCTTCCCGACTCACTGGAACGGCTGACTGAACGGCTAGAGGCTCTTGAGCGGCGCGTCACTATTCTCGAGAATCCTTCCCCGGCGCCTGCGGTCACGGCTCCATTTACTTCTGGCACAGCTGGATTTTCACAGCCAAAAGCGTCCACTTCGCTTACGGTCTCTGGGGGCACATTCACTGTTCTGGGGAAATCCCTGCTCGGCATCGCAGGCGCCTACCTGCTGCGGGCCATAGAGCAATCCACCGATTTGCCGAAACTTGGGGTCGCAGCTGTAGCCATCCTCTATGCTCTGATTTGGTTGGTTTGGGCGGTTCGCGCGTCTCGTGACCGATGGTTTGAGAGCACAGTCTTTGCCTGTACTTCAGCCGCCATTCTTGCCCCGATGCTTTGGGAACTCACCCTTATCTTCAAGGTGGTGCGCCCCGAAGCTGCGGCTTCGATTCTCATCGGATTTGTCACGGTTGCCTCTGCTCTTGCCTGGAAACAGGACCGAGCGCCCGCGCTATCGGTCGCCTACCTCAGCTCTATCGCGGCGGCCTTTGCACTGTCCCTCGGGACTCATGCACTCTTGCCGTTCACCGCCGTCATTCTCACTGTCGCAGCCTTCTGTGAAGTGAGCGCTGTGCGCTCTCGCCAGACAGGGGCCAGGATGCTTACGGCTGTTGCAGCGGACGGAATTATATGGGCGACGCTCTTCATCTACACTGGCCCCGAATCTGCCCGAGCAAATTATCCGCCACTTGGAACACTCGCGATTCTGGCCCCCGCATTGATTCTCCTCTCTATTGTTTTAGCGGCAGTGGCGGCGAAGGTCGCATTCCTTCGCAAGCCGATCTCCCTCTTCGAGACGATGCAGACAACGATTGCGTTTTTGCTTGCGACCGTCTCATTCGCGTGGCTTGTTCCGACCGGACTGGTGTTTATGGGTTGGGCCTGCATCGGCTTGGCGGTAATGGTCTCAGCGGTGTGTATCCGTTTCTTCGCAGGCAGCGAGGAACCCCGTAACTACTTCGTGTTCTCCTCGTGGGCCTTCGCTCTCTTTGTTTCCGGTGCTCTTCTTGGTTTTTCTTCAGTTAGCCAAACAATTCTCCTTTCAGCTGGGGCGGTCTGCGCCACCGTCCTCGGCGTTCACATGGGGAGGCAAGTTCTTCAATACCAAGGCCTTCTCCTCTTGCTTCTTGTTGCCGTTGTCTCCGGCGCTGCGCGCTTTGCTTCGGATTGCCTTCTTGGAATGCTCCCCGATAAGTTCCCGTGGAGCCTGGTCTGCATCGCCATCAGTGCGGCCATCTGCTACGCCGTGCAGCGGCCGGCCGCGGATGAAGCCTGGTCCCCACAAGCCCTGCATTTGGTTACGGTATTCCTGGCCATTTCCGCCTTTTGCGCGTTGCTCGTCGAGGGTCTTGCTTTCCTGATCGCTCTCGCCATCACGCCCGGCGCCCACCACATCGCACTCATCAGGACTGGAGTGATCTGCTTCATCGCTTTGGCGCTGGCCATCTTGGCAAGACGTTGGCAACGAGTAGAGCTCACCCGCATCTCCTATGGCGCGCTCGTGTTTGTCACCGTCAAACTTCTGGTTGAAGACCTGCGGAACCCAAGGCTCGAATTCATCGCAGCGTCAATCTTCCTCGTCGCCACGACCTTGCTTGTAGTGCCCCGACTCTCGCGACTGCAACGGAGATCCTGAGCCAATAGGAAGGCACCTGTCTTGCAGGCAAGCACTTGCACTGTCGCACACCGACGGCGGTAATGTACGATCATTCACGCATCGTGGACACAATGTGCGTTTGTGTCCAAAGAACAATGTCTGGCGGACAAGTGGCATCAAGGAGCCTCGAATCTCCTGGCTCAACTCTGATGCCATCTCCCAGGGATCGGTCGGAGCGGTTTGGCTGAATGACGGCAGTGCCTTTCCAGTTTGGAGAATCAACGCCGCGCTTGAATCCATTTCGAGCAGCGCCGAATATTCTCACCCTGCTCCGGATTTGCCTCGCCCCGTTTCTGGTAGCAGCCATTCTTGAGGACCGCTACGCCCTCGGCTTTGGACTTTTTGTGGTCGCTGGTCTTACCGATGCTCTCGACGGTACCCTCGCACGCATCCTCAAGCAGAGAACCATGCTCGGCCAGTATCTGGACCCGGTAGCGGATAAGCTACTTTTGAGCACTCTATTTGTCGTGCTCACGCACAAAGGGCTGATCCCCGCGAGAGTCACTGTGCTTGTATTTGGCAGGGATGTCGGCATCCTGGTAGTCGCCGCCATTCTCTACGCGGCGGTCGGACGTCGAGAGTTCAGTCCCAGCGTCTTTGGGAAGGCAAACACGCTCGTTCAGGTCCTGGCAGTCGCCGCTGTTCTCCTCCACCAGCTCACACACGTAGCCTGGGTGTCTGATATCAGAATGATGGCGCTCAACCTCACCATCGCATTCACCATTTTGTCGGGGCTACACTACGCGTGGTTGGCTTCGCGCCGCCCCGGCACGTCTTCGGCCGCCAATTCTGGCGCAAAATAGGCTATCAATGTTGTTGAGGGCTCAGATTTCGTCCGAGGCATCCTCTGTTTCGACGGTTTCTTCGATCTCCATATCGCGAAACTCCTCGGAATCAAAGACTTCGCCACATTCCAGACACTCGACGAACTCCGTGTCTTCGTGCCGGGACACAATGCGTACTCTAGGGTGTTTGCAGGTGGTTGCCATCGGTCGAGATTGGTTATTGAACAGCTCTTTCCGCCCGATTGTAGCGGTCCTTTGAAGAATTTAAAACAGGCATTTCTTTAAACTTCCCGAGGGTTAACTAGAATCTCACTCGTCCCGAGTACGGCCCACCTGTGCTGGTACCCACGAAGACTTGAAATCCCGACATATTTGGTCCTATACTAAATACGGACCGAAGAAGTCGGATATCGCTGAATGTTGAAGCTGACCAAAAAAGCGGACTATGGCCTGATGGCGCTCAAGTACCTTGCTGAGCACCCGGATTTGGCTGCCTTGAGCGCGAAGGAAGTCGCCGACGCATACGGAATCCCTGCGCAACTGCTGGCCAAGATCCTTCAACTGCTTACCAAGCACGGCTTGCTTCGCTCCCATGCCGGAATGAACGGTGGTTATGCGCTGGCCCGCGATGCGCGGCAGATCTCAGCTTATGAAGTGATCCTGGCAATAGATGGGCCGTTCTTCATCACATCGTGCATCAAGGGGGCCAAGTCGTGCGAACTGACCCCAAGCTGCACCATCAAGGAACCGCTGGCTCGCGTGAACGAAACAATAGCCGGCGTCCTGAAAAGCATCAGCATTCAAGATCTGGCAGAACACGAACACCCCGCGAAGCGGGAGACCGACACTCAAGGCCTGGTTGCCTTGACTCTTTGAAGATTGAGTTCACTCTTCGCCTTAAGCGGAGACAGAAGCTAAGTAGAGGACGGAGAACAACATGAGCACCCTTTCAAGCCAAGTGGAGACACCGGCAGGCGTTACTTTGCCGATCTACATGGATAATCACGCCACCAGCCCGATGGATCCCCGGGTGCTGGAGGCGATGCTGCCTTATTTCACTACCAAATTCGGCAATGCAGCCAGCCGGAACCACTCCTTCGGTTGGGAAGCCGAGCAGGCCGTGGAAACGGCACGCGAGCAGATCGCCAAACTCATTGGCGCCACTGCCAAGGAGATCATCTTCACATCCGGCGCCACCGAGAGCAACAACCTTGCAATCAAGGGCATCGCCGAGATGTATCGTGAGCGCGGCAACCACATCATCACCCAGGTTACCGAGCACAAGGCCGTCCTCGACACCTGCAAGAGACTCGAGAAGTACGGCTATCGCGTGACCTACCTTCCCGTGAAGGCCGATGGTCTGATTGATATCGAGGATCTGAAGCGCGCAATCGATGACAAGACCATTTTGGTCTCCATCATGGCCGCCAACAACGAAATCGGCGTACTCCAGCCTATCCGTGAAATTGGAAAGATCTGTCACGAAAAGGGTGTCATCTTCCACACCGATGCGGTTCAGGCGGTCGGCAAGGTTCCTATCAACGTGATTGCGGACAACATCGACGTCCTTTCCCTTACGGCTCACAAGCTTTACGGTCCGAAGGGATGCGGAGCGCTCTACGTTCGGCGGCGCAATCCGCGCGTCCAGATCGCCGCGCAGATCGACGGGGGTGGTCACGAACGCGGCATGCGTTCCGGAACGCTCAACGTCCCCGGCATCGTTGGCCTGGGCAAGGCATGCGCCATCGCGTCAGAGGAGATGGAAGCAGAAGCCGCTTACCTGCGCGGTCTCCGCGACCGCCTGCAGCACAAGCTTGAGTCAGAGCTCGACTACATCCACATCAACGGCAACATGGAGCACCACCTCCCCGGCAATCTCAACATCAGCTTTGTCTACGTTGAGGGAGAGTCGCTGCTGATGGGTATCAACGACGTAGCGGTGTCCTCTGGATCGGCCTGCACCTCGGCGACTCTCGAGCCGTCTTATGTGCTCAAAGCTCTCGGCCTGGGCGACGATGTGGCACACAGCTCAATTCGCTTTGGTCTCGGCCGCTTCAACACACAGGCCGAAGTGGACTATGTAGCCGCCAAGGTGATCGAGATAGTCAAGCACCTGCGCCTGCTCTCCCCGCTTTATGAGATGGTGCTCGAAGGCATCGACCTGACCAAGATTCAGTGGGCGGCGCACTAACGCGCCCTGGCTACATCGGATTTCCAAGTGAGTGCATCGGCAGATGATCCTGTCGAATCCAATGATTGAAACGCGGCTTCCCCCGCAGAAGGAGTTCGAAGAAATGGCATACAGCGACAAGGTAATCGACCACTACAACAATCCACGCAATGTGGGCCAGCTCGATAAGGCATCCACCGAAGTCGGCACCGGCCTGGTCGGCGCTCCCGAGTGCGGCGACGTCATGCGCCTCCAGATCCGAGTGAACCCCGAGACCCAGGTCATTGAAGAGGCCAAGTTCAAGACCTTCGGTTGCGGATCGGCGATCGCAAGCTCTTCGCTCGCTACCGAGTGGATCAAGGGCAAGACCGTCTCCGACGCGCTCGAGATCAAGAACACCGACATCGTGAAGGAGCTTTCGCTTCCCCCGGTGAAGATCCACTGCTCGGTGCTTGCTGAAGATGCCATTCGCGCAGCTATCGGCGACTGGAAGAAAAAGAATGGCGTGGCGGAAACAGCAGACGCTACCGCAGCAGCGCACTAAGAGGCTGCACAAGACTGCGGATTCACGGTTACGGAACGGAAAAGGCAGGAATGTCGAACATCGTCACAATTGAGTCGAAGCCCGCAACCGGCGCGTCAGCGCCGGCTCCGCCGATTGCCGCTGCGCCATCGACGGCTACACCGGCCCAGGGGCTCCAGGTCACTGAGCAGGCCATCAAGCGTATTCGGATCGCGATGGCCAAGGAAGGCGTCTCGCCCGAAGAAGGCGGACTTCGCCTCGGCGTGATGGGCGGCGGTTGCTCCGGGCTTTCCTACTCCATCAAGTTCGACTCGCGCCCCCGCGAGCGGGATCGCATCTACGACTTCGACGGTGTACGTGTCTTCGTCGATCCCAAGTCGTTCCTCTATCTGCACGGGATGACATTGGACTACGAGGAAACGCTGATGCGGCAGGGTTTCAACTTCATCAATCCGAACTCCACCCGATCCTGCGGCTGCGGTTCCTCGTTCTCCTCGTAGGATTTCAGTTTGTGAGAGTTCACCTATGCTCAACGTCCTAGATTCCGCGGTGCCTGTCGAGTGCTGGTCGTGCTCAATCGGGCAGAGCACTACCACCCTGTTCTGCCCGCACTGCAGCAAGATTCAGCCTCCGTCCGGGGGCAATTACTTCACCGTCTTCAGCTTGACACCACACCTGAACATCGACCTCGCTGCGCTGGAGACTGAGTTCCACCGCCTGAGCAGAAAGCTCCATCCCGATCGGTTTGCGCGCGCCACGGATCAAGAGAAGGAATGGAGTCTTGCTGATACCGCGCTCCTGAACGATGCATACCGAACATTGAAAGAGCCGCTGCGCCGCACCGAGTACCTTCTGAAGCTTGAGGGCTCTGAGATTGGCGAGGAGTTCGCCGGCAAGGACAAGGCAAATCCTTCCCGCGTTCCGGCTGACCTGCTCGAAGAGGTGTTCGAGTTGAACATGCAGCTGGATGAGATGCGGATGGCCCGCAAGGTTGGCGAGGAAGATCCTGCGTTGCATGCGAGCCTTACCGAAGCGAAGAACAAGTTCGAAGCGATGGTGAACGATGTGGACCAGGACCTTCGCAAGGAGTGGACCAACTGGGACCAGAGCGATCAGACTGTGCGCCAGAGTTCGCAGAACAAGATGGTCTCACTTCTTGACCGACGCCGTTACCTGAGCAACCTGCTTCGCGACGTAACTGAGACTTTGGGAGCCTGAGAAACGGAAATGGCTGAAGGACGTGTAGTTGGAATTGACTTGGGGACCACAAACTCCCTGGTCGCATATATGGAGGGCGACGCGCCGGTGGTGATTCCCGGCGTGGATGGCAGCAATCTTGTTCCGTCCGTGGTTGCGCTTGACCCTGTGCCGGCCGACGGCGGTCGCCCGACAGTAACCGTCGGCAACACCGCTCGTAAAGCCCTGATCGAGACTCCCGAGAGGGTCATCTATTCCGTGAAGCGGCTGATGGGCCGCGGCCTTTCTGAGATTCAGGAAGAGTTGAAGTATTTCCCCTTTCGACTTGCCGACGATGTTCAGGCCGGAGAAGTACCGCGCATCCAACTCGGTGAGATGAGGTTCACGCCGCCTGAGATCTCTGCCTACATCCTCCGTCAGCTCAAGCGGAATGCGGAACGGTTCTTTGGATCACCGGTGACGCAGGCGGTTATCACGGTGCCTGCCTACTTCAACGATGCCCAACGTCAGGCAACGAAAGATGCCGGTCGCATGGCTGGCCTTGAAGTGCTGCGCCTGGTGAACGAGCCCACAGCGGCAGCGTTGGCATACGGCCTGGACCGCGCAAAGGAAGGCACGATTGCCGTTTACGATCTTGGCGGCGGTACCTTTGACATTTCAATCCTCAAGCTGCGGGATGGCATCTTTGAAGTCCAGTCAACCAACGGCGACACGCACCTGGGCGGCGACGACATTGACAACCTGTTGCTCGCAATTGCCCTGGATGAGATCAACGCCGAACATGGCATCGATCTCCGCCAACACCCCAGCGCGGTGCAGGCTGTTCGCAAGGCAGCGATTGAGGCCAAGATTCAGCTTTCATCCGAGCCCTCAGCCAGCTTCGACATCGAGTTGCCGAACGGCGATCGCTATCAGCGCGTCATTCCTCGCGATGTTTACGAGTTGATGATTGAGCCGATCCTCGAGCGCACCGCAGGGCCGTGCAAACAGGCTCTTGCGGATGCTGGGATCACTCCCGAATCGATTGACGAAGTAGTCATGGTGGGAGGCTCCACACGCATCCCTGCAGTCCGCCAACTAGTCGACGATCTGTTCCATCTCGCCCCACGCGGGAAGAAGCCCCATGTCGAACTCAATCCCGACGAAGTGGTCGCATTGGGCGCGGCAGTGCAGGCAGACATTCTGGCAGGTGCGTCAAAGACCACTGAAGAGATCCTTTTGCTCGACGTCACGCCGCTTTCGCTGGGCATTGAGGCACTCGGAGGAACGGTTGCGCGCATCATCCAGCGGAACTCGACCATTCCGGCCTCGGCTACCGAACACTTCACCACGGGTGTAGACGGACAGACCAACGTCGCGATCCACGTCGTTCAGGGTGAGCGGGAATTGGCCGAGAATTGCAGGTCGCTCGCGCGATTCGACCTGAAAGGCATCCCTCCGATGAGCGCCGGACTTCCGCGCATCGAGGTAAAGTTCTTGATCGACGCTGACGGGATTCTGCGGGTAACAGCGCGCGAGCAACGAAGCGGAAAAGCCGCAGAGATCGAAGTTAAGCCGACCTATGGACTGACGGACGAACAGGTCGAAGGAATGATTCTCGACTCGTTCGACCACGCCGAGGAAGACTTCGCCAAGCGCCTGCTCATCGAGGCGCGGAATGAGGCTGACACAATTCTTGCCGCCGTTGATCGCGCACCGTCAAACCCGGCATGGAAGCTGCTTTCCTCGGAGGAGCAGGCTGCAATCGCAAGGGCAAAAGCTTACCTGATCGCGGTCAGTGGAGCGCCGGACCCAAGGGTCATTCGCGCCGCGACCCTGGCGCTCGACCAGGCAACGCGGCGATTTGCAGAGCTGCTGATGGATGCGGCGGTGAGCACAGCGATCCGCGGCAAGACGATGGAATCGGCCGGCGAAGAGTTGGGCGATGCAGTTACGGCTCCGCATCCAATGGCAGCCGCGGAATTCAAATAGGCTCTAACCCAGGTATGAAGGATGAGGTCACCATGACCGATACAGCAAAGCCAATCCCCCCGGAAAAGCTAGTCCGAGTAACCTTCCAGCCGGAAGGCAAGACAGTCGAATTCGAGTTCGGAACCATGCCGTACGATCACCACGGCAAGCCGATGTCGTTCCTCGACGTGGCCGAGAATTTCGGGATATTTCTTGACCACGCCTGTGGCGGCGTTTGCGCCTGCACCACCTGCCACCTTTGGATTAAAGACCAGTCCGGGATCAGCGAAGCGGACGACGACGAGATCGACCGCATGGACATGGCCGCAGATCAGCAATTGGAGTCGCGGCTCGGTTGCCAGGCAGTGATCACGCGTCCCGGCAATTATGTTGTTGAGATTCCAAAGTGGAATCGCAACTATGTTTCCGAGGGCAAGCCGCTGACTCTGGCAGAGAGCAAGTAAGGAGCCGCGCTATGCCTCGCGAGATTCTCTGGACCGACGCCGAAGAGATTGGAATTCAGTTGCAGGAGAAGTTCCCGGATATGGATCCCCTCCAGGTGCGCTTCACCGACCTTCATCGCTATGTGACCGAGTTGCCTGGTTTTGCCGATGACCCGGCAAAGTCCAATGAGCCTCGGCTCGAAGCCATCCAGATGGCGTGGTACGAGGAGTATCAAGACGCCAAGGGCTGAAAGGCAATCGAGCCGCCCGTGGTTGTCAGTCCCATTCTCTGCGCCCATCGCTCCAGCTGAACGCATCTTTGAAGTGATGGATTTCCCTTTCCTGACCGGGAACAAGATAGACGCTGAGTATGTCGAAGCGGACGTGGGGAACGGTCTTTCCGGGTAGCCGTCGGATGTATTGGCGGGTGAGCCGTCGCAGCACCGACCTCTTGCTTGAATCAACGCTCAACTCTGCAGGAACCATGTTGTGAGCTGTGCGTGTCTTCACCTCAATAACGCAGAGCGTCTGGCCTTGCCATGCAACCAAGTCAAGGTCGCCCTTCACTCGATTGGATGACCATCGGCGTGCCACTACCGTGTAGCCATTTCGCATGAGATAGAAGAATCCAACTTTCTCGCCATCGAGCCCTGTAACAAGATGCGATGGGTCGGTTGGAGGCCGGTGCCGCCGCGCGGCCATCCATTCCAGCGCCGATGCGCTCTTTTCCAGTGCGGTGATCTTCGTCTGTCTCCACCAGCCCATGGCAGACCATTCTGTGCCTGTTGAGCCCTTGCTGCAACCTTACGAAAGGGCATACAACCTGAAGCAGAACGAAGGTTCAACGAAACAAAACGCCTGCGAACGTCAAAGGCGGCCGCCGGCGTTCTGTTCTTGATTTCCCGTTAGCGTTCGAACCCAACGTGCAGGCGGCTCCAACTACTCGATCGCTGCTCCGATGTTCAGGCCGGTACCGCCTCCAGAGTCGTTCGAGCAAGTTCATTTTCCACCTGGCTCAATGCATCCTCGAGGATGTCCAGCGCGATCATCGCTTCGTGTTCATTCACAATCAATGGCGGGCAGAGTCGAATGGAGGTCTCTCCGCAGCCGAGGATCATCAGGCCACGCTCAAATGCCAGAACCTCAACACGGTTGCGCAAGGCGTTAACCGGCTCGCGGGTAGCCTTGTCTTTCACCAGTTCGATGCCGATCATCAGGCCGCGACCACGCACGTCTCCAACCATGGGGTGAGTCTTCTTCCAGCCAGCCAGCCGCTCAAGCATCATGCCACCGATGCGGGAAGCGTTGGCCAGCCCCTCGCGCTCGATGATGTCCATGGTCGCAAGAGCCGCAGCAATGGAAACAGGGTTGCCGCCAAAGGTTGAAGCATGCGAGCCGGGAACCCAATCCATGATCTCGGCGCGCGTCATGCAGATGCCGAGAGGCATGCCCGAGGCAATCCCCTTGGCGATGCAAACCATGTCGGGTTCGACACCGGAATGCTCAACGGCCCACCACTTGCCCGTTCTACCCGCACCGCATTGGACCTCGTCGACCACGAGCAGGATGCCGTGACGGTTGCAGATGGCACGCAGCTCGCGCATGAAGTTGTCAGGTGCTACAACGTAGCCGCCTTCGCCCTGGATTGGCTCGATAAAGATGGCGGCGACCTCTTCAGGAGCGACGGTGGTCTTGAAGAGCTTTTCCTCGATGTAACGGGCGCATCCGAGGCTGAAGGCTTCTTCCTCCTGCGGGCCGCCTGAACAACCGCGATAGGTGTAGGGGAAACGCACGTGGGTGACGCCGGGGACGAGCGGGGAGAACCTGCGGCGCTGCTGTGGCTTCGAGCCGGTGAGAGAGAGAGCTCCCATTGTGCGGCCGTGGAAGGCGCCGAAGAAGGAGATGATCTGCTGGCGGCCTGTGTGATACCGGGCCAGCTTCAAGGCGCATTCAATTGCTTCGGCGCCTGAGTTTCCGTAGAAAAACTTATGCGGGCCGGGCATGGGCGCGACTGACGAAAGCCTGTCAGCGAGGTCTGTGAGCGGCTCATTGTAAAAGTCGGTGCCCGAGATGTGGATGAGTTCCGCGGCCTGCTTCTGGATGGCTGCAACAACTTCAGGGTGGCAGTGGCCGGTGGAAACCACGGCAATGCCGGAGGCAAAGTCGAGAAACTCATTTCCATCCACATCTTCAATGCGAACGCCGCGGCCACGACGGGCAACAAGCGGGTAGGAGCGCGTATAGCTGGGCGAAATCAGCCGTTCGTCCGCAGCGACGGCCGCTTTGGCCTTTGGGCCGGGCAGAGGACCGTTCAACTTGGGTCCGAATTGCGCGTAGATCTCCTGCTTCGTCATATTTATTCTCCTGGATATCTTCGAGCGGGTACGGGTGGGGGTGTACGGGATGGCCTGGCGATTGCCTGACTCCTATACAGCCATACAGCTATACAGCCACCAGTTTCAAATTTGGATGATTTCAATTGAGCGGAGCCCTGGGATAGGGGAACCTAGCGGCCAGTGGGGACTAATCGCTGGCAAAGAGACTAGGTCGGGTGCGCATGGGAAGCACACGAAGATGCTTCCGCGGGCAGATGCTGCCTGCTCTCAAGCGGGACCACCGCCTCGAGCCCGAGAGGGCAAGCATCTCTTTTGAAGCTGACATTCGCATGGGAAACCCGCTGGGCTGAGGATACCACGCATTGTGATCTTGGCTTTCAAGGCGATTGCCTTCAACGACAGGGTGAGGCGGTGGCAGAGAAGCGGCTCATCGTGCGCCAATGAGTCGTCGGTTTTGCGCTGTGCAATGGCTAACGATTTTGGGTGTTTTTCGATCGGGAATGCACTTTATTCGAGGAAATATGGTGATTCTGCGATTTTTGGCCATTTTTAACTACCTTGTTTTCTTTTGTTTACAAAATGGCTCCTTTTAAGATCTTTGTTTTCAATAAGTCCAAAAAGAAAAAGTCAAAGACCCCTTCAAAGGGCCAGCTTTCGCTAAGTTCTCGCCTGACGAGCGGTGATGGTGGACAGGCTTTTGGCATTCACGATTTGATTGTGCGCCAAGCGGCGGTAATTATGTGCAAAAGACAGGGAACATCAAACGGGGGACACTGAACAATGAGCCGGGGCGAAAGAACAGGGAAAAGGGGGGGCAGGGACCAGCGTCCGGGGGCTCATGAATGAGGCCGAGGGGTGCAGAAATCAGGTGCACTTTGCATGATTCCTCTCAGAATCAAGAGGAACCGGTATGTTTCGTCTGAGAATCGACGTGAAACCAGCAGGTGGTTTAAGCATTTTGAGTTAATTCGGTCAGACGGCATAACAGGAGTTGTTATATTCGCCAGGCGGGGAAGTGTAGAAACAGCTCCCAGCTGCTAGCGTCCAAGTCCCAGTTCGTGCAACAAGCAGATGACAGAGACCAAGGGCCACGGGCTCAAGAACAGGGGCTACGATGGAATCATTCGAATGGCGACCCCGGCAGCCCAGTCCGCGCAAGGTGAGAAGAGGGCCGCATCTCGTGCGTCGATCGTGCTTGCGTTTGCGGCTGTCTACTTCTTTTGGGGATCGACCTACACCGCGATCCGAATTGGCGCGGCGGATATGCCAGCGCTGCTTTTCGCGGGGACGCGATTCCTGATCGCAGGAGCGATTCTGCTGGCGTGGTGCCGCTTTCGCGGCTTGCGTATCTTGTGGCCGCCCAGGGAGATGATGATCTTCTGCGCGGTGGGACTACTGTTGCTGGGGTGCGGGAACGTCGGGCTGGTTTACGCGGAGAAGACGATGCCCAGCGGGCTTTCTTCGCTGGTTCTCGCTGTGATTCCGCTGATTGTGGCGTTGATCGAGATGCTGCTACCGGGAGGAGAGCCGCTGCCGGCGCGCGGCTGGCTCGGGATGGGGCTTGGATTTGCGGGACTGGTAGCGCTGGTGTGGCCGTCGATCAAGGCTGGAGTTACTGGTGATCGGGCATTACTTTTGGCGCTGGCGGCATTGCTTGGCGGAGGGGTGTGCTGGGCGGTGGGGAGCGTGCTTTCGCGGCGGTCGCGGCTGGAGGCAAACAGTTTTGTGGCGGCGGCATGGCAGATGATCTTCGCCGGTGTTGTGAGCGTGGCTATTGGCTCGGGGCTGGGTGAGTGGCCGCAGTTCCATCTGACGGCGGGGGCTGTGGGGTCGCTCGCGTATCTGATTACGGGCGGATCGTTGATTGGGTATACGGCGTTTATCTATCTGCTGGAGCATGTTCCGGTCAGCAAGGTGGTGTCGCACTCGTACATCAATCCGGTGGTTGCCGTGATATTGGGGATTCTGGTGCTTGGGGAACGTCCTCAGACGGCGGAGTTTGTGGGGATGGCTGGGGTGATCGTGGCGGTGTATTTGTTGACTAGTGCGCGGATCAAGGTGAGGGGTTAAGGGGCTCGGAGATAGGCGACGACGGGAGGGGTGCAGGGGGGATTGAGACGGTGCGCGGGTTAGGAAACCCGCGCTACAGCAGGCTGGGAAGCCTGCGCTACACCCAGGTTGGAACAGGGATCAGACCCAGCCGCCGTCGGTTATGTAGCTCTGGCTGGTGATGGCGCTGGAATCGTCGGCGGCCAGGAAGAGGACGAGGCGGGCGACATCTTCAGGGAGGATGTCGCGCTTGAGGGCCTGGCTGCTGAGAATCTCGGCTTTGTATTCGGAGGTGTACCAGAGGCGCTTTTGGCGCTCGGTGACGATTGCGCCGGGGAGGACGGCGTTGACGCGGATGCCATGGGGGCCGGCTTCGTGGGCGACCGTGCGGGTGAGGCCGACGATTGCGGCTTTGGCGGCTACGTAGAGGGTTGCGCCGGTGGTGGGGATGATCCAGGAGATGGAACTCATGTTGATGATGGAGCCGCGGCCGGCTTTTCGCATGGCTGGCAGGACGCTCTGAATCATGAAGAACTGAGGGCGGAGATTGACGGCGATGGATTGGTCGAAGTAATCCGGTGTGACTTCGTCGATGCTGTGGCGCTGATCGTTGGCGGCATTGTTGACGAGGACGTCGATGGTGGCGTGGTTTGCGAGGACGGAGTCGACGGCGGATTTCGACGCAGAAACGTCCGTGAGATCGCAGTGGATGTATTCGGGGGTCGGGCAGCCCTCGACGGTGAGAGAGTGCACGAGGGCGTGTGCGGGTTCGTCATCGATGTCGAGGAAAGCGACGCGGGAGCCCTGGCGAGCGAAGTGTGTGACGATGGATTCGCCGATGCCGGTGGCGCCGCCGGTGACGAGGACGACACGGTCTCGAAGGCTGGGGTAGTGGGCGAATTGGGGTGTGGGTTGGTTCATTTTTCCCTGCGCATGACCTGTGCGGGCGGGGACGCCCGCACGACAGCCGGTCTGGAGACCGGCGCTACATCTTTTGCGATTCCGTTACCATGCAGCCTCGAGTTTAGTGGAGATCGCGGGGGACTTGGTGGCCGCGGCAGCCTTGAAGGAAGTCAAAGTCTGCTCCTTTGTCGGCTTGCATTACGTGTTGGATGTAGAGGGACTGATAGCCGCTGGTCATTGCCTTTTGCGGGGCGGCCCATTTGGCGCGGCGGCTTGCTAGTTCGGCGGCGTCGACTTCGAGGACGAGTGTGCGGGCGTCAACATCGAGGGCGATCCAGTCGCCTTCTTGAACAAGGGCCAGCGGGCCGCCTAGTGCGGCTTCGGGGCTGATATGGAGGACGACGGTTCCATAGGCGGTGCCGCTCATGCGGGCGTCGCTGATGCGGACGATGTCTGTGATGCCGCGGGCGAGGAGCTTGGGCGGGAGGCCCATGTTGCCGACTTCGGCCATGCCTGGGTAGCCGCGCGGGCCGCAGTTTTTGAGCACCATGACGCTGTTTTCGTCGATGGCGAGGTCGGGGTCGTCGATGCGGGACTTGTAGTGCTCGATGTCTTCAAAGACGACGGCCTGGCCGCGATGCTTCATGAGGTGGGGCGATGCGGCGGAGGGTTTGAGGACAGCGCCGTCAGGGCAGAGATTGCCGCGGAGGACGGCGATGCCTCCGGAGGCGACCAGCGGATTGTCGTAGTTGCGAATGACTTCGCTATCCCAGTTTGGAGCGTCCTTGACGTTTTCGCCGATGGTCTTGCCGTTGACGGTGAGGGCGTCTTCGTCGAGCTTTCCGTGGGCGGCTAGTTTGGAGAGCACGGCGGGCAGGCCGCCGGCATAGTAGAACTCCTCCATCAGGAAGCGGCCTGAGGGCTGGATGTCCAGGATCGTGGCGACATCGCGGCCGTACTTGTCCCAGTCTTCGAGGGAATGGGGCACGCCGAGGCGGCCGGCGAAGGCGATGAGGTGAATGAGCGCATTGGTGGAGCCGCCGATGGCTGCGTTGGCGCGAATGGCGTTGCGGAATGCGGCGGGGGTGAGGATTTTGGAGATGCGGAGGTCGTCCTTCACCATCTGGACGATGCGACGACCGGTTTCGTGGGCCATGACTTTGCGGCGGGAGTCGACGGCGGGGATGGCGGCGTTGCCGGGAAGAGAGAGCCCCAACGCCTCAACCATGCAGGCCATGGTGGATGCGGTGCCCATGGTCATGCAGTGGCCGGCGGAGCGGCTCATACAGCTTTCGGCGTCCATGAATTCCTGTTCGGTCATGGTGCCGGCCTTGACTGCTTCGCTGAAGCGCCAAACGACGGTGCCGGAGCCGATGGCTTCGCCACGATAACGGCCGTTCAACATGGGGCCGCCCGACAGGACAATCGTCGGCACGTCGCAACTTGCGGCGCCCATGACGAGCGAGGGGGTGGTCTTGTCGCAGCCGCACATGAGCACGACGCCGTCGACTGGGTTGGCGCGGATGGACTCTTCAACGTCCATGCTGGCGAGGTTGCGGTAAAGCATCGTGGTGGGGCGGACGAGGGTTTCGCCGAGGGACATGACGGGGAACTCGACGGGGAAACCACCGGCTTCCCAGACACCGAATTTCACTCGCTCGGCCAGTTCGCGGAAGTGGGCGTTGCAGGGGGTGAGTTCGGACCAGGTGTTGCAGATTCCGATGACGGGACGGCCATCGAAGATGTCGCCGGGAAAGCCCTGGTTGCGCATCCAGCTACGATGGATGAAGCCATCACGGCCCTTGAGACCGAACCATTCCTGGGAACGCAGTTTCCGCTTCTCCATCCGCTACAACTCCTGACGCGTACGCAATCACGCAACCCCGCTATTTTATGCCAGCCAAGGTGTTTCCATGAGCAGGGGTTTGGGACTGATGGGGACCGCTGGTCGGTTCCTCCCACTCATCGCGATAAAGCTGCGATGAATGGGGCACAGACTAAGCAAAGGTCCGGGCCTAAAGGCCAGGCCAGTTCGACCCCTTTCAGGGGGTTGAAACCCCCTGCTCCCTCCGTAATTTTCGATCTACAATTGCGGCTCAGATCGACAGAAGCTGGGTATACCGCTTTGTGGGACACCGTCTCCCTTCCGTGGGTGCATACTGATATGTAGGCTGTTTTGAGGCTGAGCCCTCCCCTTGGGTTCATCGGTACATGACCCGGCCTTTACACTTGATAGGCACACAGATAGCCCGGCCAGACAGACATTGAGCACACCGGCGGCCGTTGGCACAGACGAGAATTCGGCATTGTTTTGAGTCCCAAGTCTGACTCGAAGTCCGATGCTGGTGCAAGGCGAGAAATCTCAACAAGAAAGAGAATCACCGAGAGGGTACTATGACGGTTGCTGCGCGTTATCCTGGAATCCGCATTACTGCCAACGGAAATCAGCTCGTCTCCTATCACACTGAGACGCGCATTGCCGACGCCGGAGTTTTCTACCCAATCACGCCCTCGACCGAGGGCGGTGAACTCTTTCAGCAGGCCTATGCCGAAGGCCATCTCAATGTATTCGGCCACAACACCATCGCCATTGAGACGGAAGGCGAGCATGCGGCGCAGGGCGGAGCGATTGCTCACTCTGTATGCGGCAAGCGCGTGGTGAATTTCACTTCAGGCCAGGGGATTGTGTACGGCGTGGAGCAGTATTATCACGCTCCGGGCAAGGGCTCGACGATGGTTCTTGAAGTGGGTGCCCGCGCGCTGACCAAGCACGCGTTGAACGTGCACTGCGGCCATGACGATATCTACGCCGCGCTCGACACCGGCTGGATCATGTTGATGGGCAAAGACGCGCAGCAGGCCGCCGACCAGTCGCTGATTCTGCGCCGCGTGACGGAGCTTTCGTTGACGCCCGGCATGAACATCATGGACGGGTTCCTGACGACGCACCTGGAGCGCACGTTCTATAAGCATGAGTCGGAACTGATTCGCGAGTATCTGGGCGCTCCGGACGACATTATCGATTGCCCGACCGATGCGCAGAAGGCGCTTTTTGGAGCGACGCGGCGGCGGGTTCCGAAGATGATGGACCTGACCAGCCCGATTCTGCTGGGGCCGGTGCAGAATCAGGAACACTACATGCAGGGCATCGTTGCCCGGCGCAACAATTTCTCTGAACCGATTCTCCAGTTCCTTGAGGAAGCGTATAAGGATTTCGGCGAGTTGACGGGCCGCAAGTACGGGCTGCTGTCTGAGTACAAGACAGACGATACCGATACGGTGTTTGTGTCGCTCGGGTCAGCGGCGGAGAACATTGAGGCTGCGGTTGACTACCTGCGCGAGACGCGTGGGGTGAAGGTTGGGTCGATCCATGTGAATGTGATTCGGCCGTTCCCGGAGGCCGCTGTGGTTGCGGCGCTCAAGGGCAAGAAGAACGTGATTATCCTTGAGCGGACGGATGAGGCGCTCTCGCCGGACAACCCGCTTGGCCGCGATATTCGGACTGCGCTCTCGAAGGCGATTGTGACGGAAGGCCGTCCGGCGCAGGAAGGTCTGCCGGCTCTCTCGCTCAGCGATGTGCCGAAGCTTTTTGGCGGGACCTATGGATTGGGTTCGCGCGACTTCCGTCCCGAACACGTGATTGGCGCTTACGAATTTGTTACCGGGGATCGGGCGCGCAAGGATGGCAAGCGCGCATCGGATGGCGTTTCGTTCATGGTTCTCGGCATCGACCACCCTTACGCTGTGGTTGGGGATGAGACCCCTTCGCTGCTGCCTGAGGGGGCGGTTGCGGTGCGGTTGCACTCGATTGGCGGGTGGGGCGCGATCACCACGGGCAAGAACCTGGGCGCCATCATTGGCGACTTGAACGATCTGCTCTACGAGCGGGACGGCCTGGTGGACGACTTCGGCAATCCCAAGGAAGTGATCCATGTAAGCGCCAACCCCAAGTATGGCTCTGAGAAGAAGGGATCGCCGACCAGCTACTTCATGGTTGCCGCGAAGGATCGCATTCGCGTGAATTGCGACCTGCGGCATGTGACGACGGTTCTGTGCTGCGATCCGAAGGCCTTTACCCACCTGAACCCGCTCGACGGGATGGCGCCTGGCGGGAGCCTGGTGTGGGAGTCGGACGAAGAGGGCGAGCAGGCGTGGGAGCGGTTGCCCCTGTGGGCGCGCAAGCAGATTATCGACAACAACATTCGCGTGTTCACGCTGCCGGGCTTCAACATTGCCAAGAAGGCCACCGACCGCGGCGATCTGCAGCTGCGCATGCAGGGCAACGCGTTCCTCGGGGCGTTTTTCGCAGTGAGCACGCTGCTGAAGGAGTTTGGAATCACGCAGGAGCAGTATCGCGACGTGGTCCACAAGCAGTACGTGAAGAAGTTTGGCAAGCTGGGTGATGCGGTTGTGCAGTCGAACATGGAAGTGATGATGCAAGGGTTCGACCAGGTGAAGGAGATCAAGATCGGCGCGCTGGCAGCGTCTGATCGGTCGAGCCTTCGCGGCCAGGCGCTGTTGCCGATTCTGGAAAACATTGAAGCCTTCGCCACTGCTGGTAGCTCCTGCGGTACCGGCCGCCGTTCGACTCCAGTGCCGGCTGGCCAATCGAAGCGCGCACCTGTGGCCAGCATCACGAACTTCGACTCGCAGTTCCGGTCGACCTATGGCTACAATCAGCCCGCAACGCCCTTGTCGGCGATGGGCGTGATTGCAGCAGCCACTGGCGACACGGCTTCAAAGTATGTTGCACGCCGCGAAACTCCTCTTTACATCCCTGAGAACTGCACACAGTGCATGGAGTGCATCTCGGTTTGCCCGGACACGGCTCTGCCGAATACGTCGCAGGATTTGAGCACGATGCTTACGACGGCGGTTCGCTACTACGTGGCTGATTCTGAAGATCGCGTGAAGCTGCTTGGCGCCATCCCGACTATTGACAAGCTGGCCCGCCAGCGGATGGTGGCGGACTTGAAGGTGGGAACACCGATGCCGACGATCCTGCGCGAGGTGACCGAGCAGGTTGAAGGCATTTCAGCGGTGGCCAAGAAGCAGTTCTTCGACATCATTGAGAAGGTGCCGATGGCTTACCAGAAGGTGAATGCCATCTTCTCGTCGCCCGAGCGCAAGTCGCCTGGATCCGGCGGCGTGTTCTCGATTTTTGTGAGCGACCTGTGCAAGGGCTGCGCTGCCTGCGTGACCGCTTGCGGTGACCACATGGCACTGAAGATGGTGCCTGAGACCGAAGAAGTGAACACCGAGCACGAGACCGGTACCGGGTTCCTGGATCTGCTGCCTGATACGTCGCAAAAGTATCTTGGCCTGTTCAATGCGGCGAATCCTGCGGACTCGAAGACAGCAACGCTGCGCAACATGCTGATGGTTCGCACCAATTACGATGCGCTTGTCTCTGGCGATGGCGCATGCGCAGGTTGCGGCGAGAAGAGCGTACTGCGCTCGATAGCGGCGGTGACCGAGGCTTACATGCGCCCCGTCTACCACGCCAAGAGCGATCGCTTCATCAACAAGGCCGGCGAGCTGGAGAAGAATGGCGCTGCCCGTCTAGCCAAGCTGCAGGCAACCAGCCCCGCTGAATACGCACTGCTGCGTCAGGCCGTCGCACATCTTATCCTTGGCCTCGGCGGCGAAGACGAAGACGACACCCGCGCGCGCATTGCCGCCTATGAAGCTGCCAACGGGCTGCTCACCGACGCACAGTTGGTGGAAGCTATCGCCGCTGTGCTGCTGGTGGAGGCATTCAACCACAAGAACCTGCAGCCGATCGACGGTCGGGCAGCGAATGGCATGAGCGTGATGGCGATGGCCGCCCACACCGGGTGCAATACGGTTTATGGATCCACTGCACCGAACAATCCTCACCCGTATCCCTGGATGAATTCGCTGTTCCAGGATGGTGTTACGGTGGGCTGGCTGATGGGCGAAAGCTTTATCGTGGACCACGCCCGCCGCTCCGTTATCCCAGAGCGCCTTGCGGACATCATCCTTACGCGGGAGGCTAGCTCGGCAGGAGACGGCGCGTCATCGGATGGCGGAAGCTCAGACGTGATCGATGCAGAACAGTATTACCACCTCACCCACTTCACCGACGCGCTGATGACGGACCAGGAGATCGTTGAGTTGCCCAAGGTTTGGGTTGTGGGCGGCGACGGCGGCATGGGCGACATCGGCTACCAGAACATGTCGAAGGTGATTTTGCAGAACCGGCCGAACGTGAAGGTATTGATGCTCGACACGCAGGTTTACTCGAACACAGGCGGCCAGAACTCGGACTCAACCCCGATGCTTGGCGGCAACGACATGAACGTGTTTGGCGCAGCCACGCAGGGCAAGAACACGGAGAAGAAGACCGTTGCCGAAACGTTCCTGGCTGGACACGGCTCGCCGATGGTTTCTCAAGTGTCGATGGCCAACGCTCCGAAGCTCTACCGGGCGATTCTGGACGGCCTGGAGTATCGCGGCACATCGTTCATCCAATCATTCACCACATGCCAGCCTGAGCACGGCGTGGCGGACGACATGGCTCTGCACCAGGCGCAGCGCGTACGCGATTCGCGTGGCGTGCCGGAGTTTGTGTTCAACCCGCGGCTTGGCGAAACCTACCAGGAAGCGCTCGATCTGAAGGGCAACCCGTCGATCGATCTGGACTGGTATGAGACGAAGTCGAAGACCACCGGCGAGACGACGCGCTACACGGTCGCTCACTGGTGCACGACGGAAGCTCGCTTCCGCAACCACCTGAAGAAGATCAAGCCCGAGGCGGCTGCGAAGTTGGTCCACCTGGACAACATGCTGGTGAGGATCAGGCAACAGGATGTTGTTTATCGCTACTACCTGGACCCGAAGCACCGCGCGTTCATTCCTGACTTTGGCGTTTACATCAAGTGGGAAGAGGACGGCAAGGTGGAGTATCGCGCGCTATCGCGGCAACTGGTGATGTTCTGCGTGGAGCGGCGCAAGTCGTGGCGGATGCTGCAATCGAAGGCCGGCATCGTGAACAAGGAATACGTTGCGCAGAAGGCGATTCTCGCGGAGGTTGATGCGGGGAAGATCTCGTTGGATGAGCTGTTCGCACGCGGCAGCGAGCTGGTGGCTGAGCGGGTTGGCGGGGGAGTGCTGGCGAAAGCGTAGGTATCCCTTCTGTGTCAGAGTGGTTCAGTGCTCGCAATAGAGCACGAATCACTCTGAGGTAATCGTCTCGAGTCCTCGGGGTGGAGCTTCCACAGAGAACGCTGCTACGATTACCAGACGGTTGCTCCGTCCAAGAACCGCAGTAAGAATTGAGAGATCGATGTCTGGTCCAGAGAATTCCATCTCAAGCTCCTCGCCCCTCGAGCTCCTTTCCCAAATCCTTGATTGCAGATGGGCAAACATTGAAGAAGCTCGACAACGTAGCCTTCCAATCTTGAAGCGCCTGTCGGAAACCATTGAAAGCGTGCCCGGACCAGATTCAGACACGAGCGTCGTGGTTGATGGTTCGGTGGCTCGGCACGAGTGCACAAAAGGGAGCGACCTTGACTGGATGCTGCTTGTGGATGCCCAGGCAAACGCGGACCATCAAGAGATTCTGCTGGGCATTCGGAACGCCCTGAGTGCCAAGGAGACAAGCGGCAAACAAACCCTCTTCTCTGAGTTGGGCCTTAAAGAACCTGGGCCGGAAGGAACTTTCGGGACACTGGCGTTCAGCCAGCCATTGACTCACTACATTGGCGGTGAAAATGATTCAAATTCCAACACTACTCGCCGTGTGTTGCTGCTCCTGGAAGGCCTGCCTATTGGCAAGCGCCGGGAGGCCTTCGATCGAGTCCGTAAGAACATCCTGAAACGGTATCTGATTGAAGATAAAGGTTTGCTACACAGGGGTATTGATGGGGAGTCCCGCTGGGTTCCATTGTTTCTCCTAAATGATTTCGCACGCTATTGGCGGACGATGGCGGTTGATTTTTCCTACAAGCAGTTCAATCGTGGCGGCAAAGGGTACGCGTTGCGAAGCATCAAGCTGGGAACTTCAAGAAAGCTTCTATTCGCCTCGGGGCTTCTGGCCTGCTTCTGGTGCGATCCAGCGGTGTCACACACTGAGAATCGGGAGCCCAAGACTCAAAGCCTGATCGACTGTCTGGAAGTGTTCCTCTCGAACACGCCTCTGGAGAGGTTCGCGCTATTCTTTCGGTCGAACCTTCAAATTGCGCCGTCAACGTTCCTTGAGGACTGTGCGCGAGAGTTGTTTGGGTCCTACGATGATTTTCTTTGCTTGCTAAACGATGAGCAAAAGCGCGATCATCTCGAGAAGCTCGATCCCGGCTCCCAAGACACATCCGAAATCTTCGCTGAGGCGAGAAAGATCCGCCACCGGTTTCGTTTGGCGATTCAAGAAGTATTCACTGGAAGCGAATCACCAATTCGGGAGCACAGTATTGCAAAGGGGATATTCTGATGGTCCTCATCGGATTTTCGACAGGTGCAGTTGCTCGCGGAGACTTTGAACCTGCCCTTGCGCTCTTGGGGGCCACTTCAATGACAGCGGTGGAGTTGTCGGCTCTGCGGTTCGGTGAACTCCCAGGCCTGATCAGTGCTCTCCCGCACTTAGACCTCAGACAGTACTCTTATGTTTCAATTCACGCCCCAAGCAGTTTCCCCGAAGCCAATGAAGAAAATGTCGTAGGGCTTCTGGAAAGCGTCGCAGCGAATCAACCGATCATCCTTCACCCCGATGCTATCTTTGATTTCGGAATCTGGCAGGGACTAGGAAGCCGGGTTGCAATTGAGAATATGGACCGACGGAAAGAGGTTGGGCGGAGCGCTGAAGAACTTAGCTATTTTTTTGAAAAACTCCCAGAGGCCCGACTTTGCCTCGACTTGGCGCACGCGCATCAGGTTGATCGAACTATGACGGAAGCTTACAGAATCCTGAAGACATTTGGCGATAGGGTCTGCCAGCTTCATGTAAGCGAACTAGACTCAACTGGCCACCATCATCCGCTGTCTTTTGGAACCATGCGAGCGTTTGCAGAGATTGCGTCTATGATTCCGCCCGAGGCGGCAATAATTCTTGAATCCCTGAACCCGCTGAGCGGAGCCAATCCCCAATCTCAGATCAATTGGATTGAGCAGGAAGCAAGGAGAGCTTGCGTTTCGCTAGGGAGATCTGACCGGTCTTCAGAATTTGCGGCTGTGACAGCCCCTTTCGGCCTTATGAACCGGGCGGTTACAGCATGACGCGAGGCAGTTTGGGTCGGTCCGGCTTGTCAACGTCGATCGGGAAAGTTCCCGACGACGTCTAGAAGGGTGAAGTGCAACGCCATTTGCGCTATCTTCACCTCTGCTCATGGCAACCGAGCCATGAGGACTTGGCATAAACGATCTGGCAGACCGACAATCAGCTGTTAAAGCCTAAGTTGCGTATTTCAGGCTGCCGCCGCAGTCGGGGTGGCCGCATGGAGAGCTGATTTCCATCCTTTTTGCGATGCCTTCGCAATACTGGCTGCAATATTTCGCGTGGCTGGGCGGGATGCAGATGCAAGCGGCGTTTCTGCATTTCTATTTGCTGGCCACCGAGGAATCGGAACCGGGGGATGGAAGGCCATAGATAAACGAACGAAAAGACTATAGATATCCCAGGTTAGCTTGGCCGCTGGCGCGGCCGCCGCGAACCTGGGGCACCCCGGCACACTAGGCACACTGGGCACACCGGGGAGGGTGGGAACGCCGGCGGGTCTCTCCGATCAGAATTACATCGTTAAATATCCTATTATGAACAGCATAATTCCGCCTCATATTTCTTAGTCGATTACGCTCATATTTTATGAATCGTCTCATGCTATATTGCCATCAGAACAGTTGGTTGACTGGCTGGGCCTGGAGGCTCGGCGGCTGTCAGTTCCGAAGCATCAATTTGGACGATGAACTCTATGACAGTCACTGGTTGGGGGCGGTTTTGGGAGGTCGTATCCAGTGAGCACTACTTGTCTGGCGGATCGGGCTTGGGGTTCGAAGCGTCAGGATGGTTCGTTTTGAACTGACAGAGAACTGCGGCGATGGTTGGGTAAGAGCTGGGGGCTGAGGGCAAAGTTTATGGCGATTCGTTGGGACAAATTTACGGTGAAGTCGCAGCAGGCGATGCAGCAGGCGCAGACGCGGGCTGCCGAACTTGGCAACCCTGAGGTGATGCCGGTGCACCTGCTGCTGGCGCTGGTGGAGGATCGCGAGGGCGTGATTCCCGCGGTGCTGGAGAAAATCGGTGTGCCGACTGAGCGGCTGGAGAGCGATCTGCACCAGATTGAGGAGAAACTGCCTCGAGTTGCGGGATCGGCCAGCCAGCCGGGCTTGAGCCAGGTGCTCAACAAAGCGCTGGAGCAGGCCTTCAAAGAGGCCGCGAACTTCAAAGACGAATATGTGTCGACGGAGCATTTGTTGCTGGGCGCCGCGCACGTGAAGGGCGATGCGGCGCGCGATGCGCTTGTAGCGCTGGGCGCTACGCATGAGGCCATTTTGCAGGCGCTGACGGCGGTGCGTGGGTCGCAGCGGGTGACGGACCAGAACCCTGAGGGGAAGTTCCAGGCGCTGGAGAAGTATGCCAAGGACCTGACGGAGCTGGCGCGGCGCGGGAAGCTGGACCCGGTGATCGGGCGCGACGAGGAGATTCGGCGCGTGATCCAGGTGCTGAGCCGGCGGACAAAGAACAATCCGGTGCTGATTGGCGAGCCGGGCGTGGGCAAGACGGCGATTGTGGAGGGGCTGGCGCGGAGGATTGTCAGCGGCGACGTGCCGGAGAGTTTGAAGGACAAGCGGGTGATCTCGCTGGATCTGGGGTCGATGCTGGCGGGCGCAAAGTATCGCGGCGAGTTCGAGGACCGGCTGAAGGCAGTGCTGAAGGAGATTGAAGAGTCGAACGGGCAGGTTGTGCTGTTTATCGATGAGCTGCATACGCTGGTGGGCGCGGGCGCGGCTGAGGGCGCGATTGACGCGAGCAACATGCTGAAGCCGGCGCTGGCGAGGGGGGAGCTGCGGGCGATTGGCGCAACCACGCTGAATGAGTACCGGAAATACATCGAGAAGGATGCAGCGCTGGAGCGGCGGTTCCAGATTGTGTATGTTGGCGAGCCGAACGTGGAGGACACGATCGCGATTCTGCGCGGGCTGAAGGATCGCTATGAGGCGCACCACAACGTGCGCATCAAGGATGCGGCGATTGTGGCGGCGGCCACGCTGTCGCATCGGTATATCAGCGACAGATTTTTGCCGGACAAGGCGATTGACCTGGTGGACGAGGCGGCGGCTTCGCTGGCGATCCAGATTGGGTCGGTGCCGACGGAGATTGACCAACTGGAGCGGGAGAAGACTTCGCTGGAGATCGAGCGCGAGGCGTTGAAGCGCGAGACGGACACGAACAGCGTTGCGCGGCGGAACGAGGTAGAGCGCGCGGTGGCGACGTTGACGGAGAAGATTACCGCACTGCGCGCACGGTGGACGCACGAGCGCGAGGCCATCAATCGGATTAGTGAATTGAAGAAACGGATTGAGGCTTTGCGGTTTGAAGCGGAAGAGCAGACGCGCAAGGGAATGCTGGAGCGTGCCGCGCAGATCCAGTATGGCGAGCTGCCAAAGCTGGAGGCGGAGCTGAAGCAACTGAGTGCGCTGCAGGACGGCAACGCGGGCGTGGCGCGGATGCTGAAGGAGGAGGTAGACGAAGAGGACATTGCTGGGATCGTGAGCAAGTGGACGGGGATTCCTGTGTCGCGGATGCTGGAAGGCGAAGTGAAGAAGCTGGTGGAGATGGAACAGCGGCTGAGGGAGCGCGTGATCGGCCAGGATGCGGCGTTGACCGTGGTGGCGAATGCGATTCGTCGATCGAGGGCGGGGCTGAGCGACCCGAGAAGGCCGATTGGTTCTTTTATTTTTCTTGGACCGACTGGTGTGGGAAAGACAGAAACGGCGCGGGCTCTGGCGGAGTTTCTCTTTGATGATGAGCAGGCGCTGGTGCGCATCGACATGAGCGAGTACATGGAGAAGCACGCAGTTGCCAGGCTGATTGGCGCGCCGCCGGGATATGTGGGTTACGACGAGGGTGGGCAGTTGACCGAGGCGATTCATCGGCGGCCGTATGCGGTGATTCTGTTTGACGAGATTGAGAAGGCGCATCCGGATGTGTTCAACATTCTGCTGCAGGTGATGGACGATGGGCGCTTGACAGATGCGAAGGGCAGAACCGTGGACTTCAAGAACACGGTGCTGATTATGACGTCGAACCTGGGCGCAGCTGCGCTTGCGGGCGAGGCGTTGATGACCGAGCATGACTTCGACATGGCGCGCGAGAGCGTAATGAGGGTGCTTCGCGAGCACTTCAGGCCGGAGTTTCTGAATCGCGTGGATGATACGGTGATCTTCAGGCCGCTGGGAACAGCTCAGATGGGGCAGATATTGGAGCTGCGGTTGAACGAGGTGAGGAAGCTGCTGGAAGACCGGAAGATTTCGCTGGAACTGACTGAGTCGGCGCGGCAACTGATTTTGAAGGCTGGGTCGGATGCGGCTTACGGGGCGCGTCCGCTGAAGAGGGCGTTGCAACGGATGATTCAGGATCCGCTGGCGATCAAGATACTCAACGGGGAGGTTCTGCACGGAGCGCATGTGAAGATCGATGTGGATCGGAAGTCGAATGCGCTGGTGTTTGAGCCGATGGGCCGGGAGGCGATGGCATAAAAGCAGCGAGTCAGCAGGTCAGCGAGTTAGCGAGAATGTGCGGGGTCTTGCGGGTTGTTGTCCGCGAGGCCCTTTTTGTTTGAGACAGCACAAGGGTTGTCGTCGGCCATTATGCGGGAAACTTCACAATAAATTGATTAACTAAAACCACTTGCGAGCATTGTGCTGCCGGGCTAGACTGGTGCGCATGAAAACGACTGCGTTCCTTCCCCTCAGATCGCTTATAGTCGCGCGGCGCTCGCTGATCGTCGCGCTGCTGGCTTTGACAACAACAATTTCGCTTTCTGCGCAGGACTGGGCAAAGGCGCGGCTCGAAGCATCTCCGCGGCATCGCGAGTATGTGACGCTGAAGCATGGGGACCGGAGGCTGCAGGCGTTTGTGGTGTACCCGGAGGTAAAGGGCAAGGCTTCGGTGGTGATTCTGATCCACGAGATCTTCGGGTTGAGCGACTGGGCGAAGGAGATGGCGGACGAGCTGGCGGCGGAGGGGTTCATCGTTGTTGCTCCTGATCTGCTCTCGGGGTTTGGGCCAGGGGGCGGGGGATCGAGCGAGTTCGCAAGCATGGACGCGACGGTGAAGGCAGTGTCGATGCTGGACCCTGCGGTGGTGCTGGCCGATCTGGATGCGGCGGCCGACTACGGGAAGCACTTGCCGGCGGCGAATGGGAAGATCGCTGTGGCGGGATTCTGCTGGGGCGGGGGCAAGTCGTTTGCGTTTGCGGCGCACCGGAAGGATCTGTCGGCGGCGTTTGTGTTTTATGGGCCGGGACCGGCGGATGTGACGACAATTACGGCGCCGGTGTATGGGTTCTACGCGGGGAACGACGCACGGATTGGGGCCACGGTTCCGGCGACGACTGATGCTATGAAAGCTGCTGGAAAGTTTTATGAGCCAGTGACCTATGATGGCGCGGGGCACGGGTTTATGCGGGCGGGCGAGGATCCGGGGAACACGGTGCCGGGGAACAAGACGGCGCGGGAGCAGGGGTTTGCGCGGCTGGTGAAGTTGCTGAAGGGATTGAAGCAGGTGTCCTTGATCGACAACCATGGTATGGAGAACGGCGGACGGACGATGGTGGCGGGGAAGGCGGACGCCGAGCCGGTTATTTGTCATGATGCCGCAGCCGTGGGGACACGGTAGGGGGTACGCGGAGCAATTTTCGCGCGGCAGGTCGTCTGGAGAGTGCCCCTGAGGGCCAGGAGGCCCTCAGGACAGCCGGTCAGGAGACCGGCGCTACATTCAGCTTGCTACTTTGCGAGGGCGGCTTCGACGGCGGAGATGACTTCGGGAGAGTCGGGGGTGGTGGCTGGTTCGAAACGGGCTACGGGCTTGCCGGTGCGATCGAAGAGGAACTTGGTGAAATTCCACTTGATGTCGCCACCGAACTGGGGGTCAGTGTCCTTGCCAGTGAGGAAGGT
>Ga0302267_10000406_pt1 | contig 57104 bp, 49 predicted proteins | sample III_Bog_E1_3_FD_194555 | JGI IMG/M metagenome (GOLD analysis project Ga0302267, IMG submission 194555) | Peat permafrost microbial communities from Stordalen Mire near Abisko, Sweden - III_Bog_E1_3 | ecosystem: Environmental > Terrestrial > Soil > Wetlands > Peat | place: Sweden: Abisko...
TTGCTGATCAACCTGCCCACCACGCCTATCCGCCAACTCCCCGCATGGCTGCCCGACCAGTGGAAGCAAAAACAAACACAACCCTTCACCAAAATATAACCCCTGTGCTTCACATACCGCTCACGCAAAATAAATACAAAACGGAAGTTTTGGCACACATATCACGGCACGCGTAAACGCGTGCCCTTCCGACATCGCTATTCGTAGACCGCTACAATTCAAGAGCAAGTGCTCGCTAGGGCGCACTTGCAGACGTGCGCGAAACCAGATCACGGAACGGCACGCCTTCAGGCGTGCCGAAGAGCATCCCCCTTTTTACCCTTTTGCCTTGATCGCGCAGCGATCAAGGCAAAAGCCGAGCGATCCATCCTCGCCGCCCATGCCAACCCCATCCCGTGTGCGCCGCGCCCTCCCCGCCCCCCAAACACTCCGGACGCAAGACCTTCGACACCCGATTCCTCTACCCCCCCCCCACATCCTGAGGAACGACGGAGTGGTAGTATTTGATCGCTGGAGTTGCCCTATGCTCAAGCGTCGCGAAACGCCGTTGATGATCGTCATTGCTCTGCTGCTAGTGCCCTTCATGATCCTGCGCTCGTGTTCGCGGAGTCATGTCGCCGCTCCCCGCCGCGCAGACCCGATCCGCTACGAACTTTCAGGAGGCCGCACAATGTCCTTCACTCTCAGCTCCACCGCATTTTCCAACGGAGGCGAGATTCCCCGCCGCCACACCTGCGACGGCGACGACGTCTCGCCCGCGCTCACCTGGCAAGACGTTCCCGACGGAACGCAGTCCCTCGCCCTCATCGCCGACGATCCCGACGCGCCACATGGAACCTGGACGCACTGGCTGCTCTGGAACATTCCCGCCCGCGCCACGCTCCTGACCGAGGACGAGCCGAAGACCGAGCTGCTCGACAACGGCGCGCGTCAGGGCCTCAACGACTTCAAGCGCATCGGCTACGGAGGCCCATGCCCTCCTCCGGGCAAACCGCACCGCTACTTCTTCAAGCTCTACGCACTCGACGCGCGGCTCAACCTCAAGCCCGGAGCCACCAAGTCCGAACTCGAACAAGCCATCAAGCCACACACGCTCGCCCAAACCCAGTGGATGGGAACCTACCAGCGATAGCTCTGGCAAATGAAAAGGATTTAGTTTCTTTTGCCCAGAGTGGGACGGTCGTCGGTGGAGTTGGTTCCAGACGTGGAGTTGGGATCGTTGTTGGTGTCGCTGGTGCGACGCAGAGTCGGCTTGTTGTCGTTGCCCTTGCCAAGAATCTTGCGCTTGTTTTCGATGCGGGCGAGGCGCGCCTTGACGTCGTCAAACTCGCTGGTGGTGACCATGTAGTCTGGCCGCGCAGGCATGATCGTCGCAATCTCCTGCTCGGAGTGGGCGATGCGGTCGGGAGTCTGCGGATGGTCGGCAAAGACCTTGGCGATGCTTCCCGGCTTGTGCTTTTCCAGCGCGTCGATCTTCTCGAAGAACTGAATGAATGCCTGCGGATCGTACCCCGCCTTGTACATGTACTGTAGACCAAGCCAATCAGCCTCAGCCTCATACTCGCGGGAGAACTCCAGAAAGCTGAGAGGAACGGCTAGTTGAGATGCCTCGTAGATGCCGTAGCCGGTCCATGAACCCTGCGTGAAGATAATCAGTGGAATGGAGCCGATCGAAGCGTAGTTGGCGCGTGTCAACTCGCGCATGGCGTGGTGAGCGCAGACGTGAGCGGTCTCGTGCGCCATGACGCCTGCCAGTTCGGCCTCCTCGTCGGCGGCCAGAATCAGCCCGGAGTTAACGTAGAAGAAGCCGCCCGGCAGGGCCATCGCGTTGATCTCGTCGGAGTCGATGACCTTGATGGTGAAGGGAACCTTGCAGTCGGAGTTCTTGACGATGTTCTGACCAACGCGGTTGACGTATTCGACGACGACCGGATCGGTGACCAGATGAGCGGACTTCTCGATCTCCATGGAGTACTGCTTGCCCATGCTGATCTCGGAGTTGACCGAGTACCAGTTGCCCATGCCGCGGCCGCCGATGTTGCGCGTTCCGACGGCGTCCACGTCGTCCTCGCTGCCCTTCTTGATGTGCGGATCCAGAGCCTCGCCGGGAGAGGGCAGGATCTCGGGCTTGGCGGCGGGCTTGGTTGCCTCGGCTTTGCTGTCCGGCTTGGCGGCTGGGGTGGAGGCATCGGGCTTGGCGTCGGCCTTCGCGTCGGACTTGGCGCTGTCGTTGGGGACTCCGAAGGCGGGACGATCTGTAGTCCCGGCAGCGGCGGGCTGGGCGGATGTGGACGCAGGCGTGTTTGCACTGGGTGTACTCGCCGAGGGCGTGGATTGCTGGGCGTGGAGGCCGCTTGAGGCTGCAAACAAGACTGTGACAAACAGGACGGCGAGACCGAAGTCGGTTCTTGAACGCATGAGGTTTCTCCGGAGGGACGCGCTGCCTGCGAACGAACGCAGCTTAGCACTATATTAGACGCAGTTTCGCCGCAGCGGTTACCAGGTGGTGTAGGCGGTTCCGTCGATGGCGGTAAGCTGCGCGCCAGAGTGGACGTCGCCGATGCCGCTGGCGGTCTGGTCGATGGTGCTGAGCGTGTCCGACTCGGCGGTGATCCAAGTGTCGGTGCGGTTGGTCATGGGGTCTTTGGGAACCTCTTTGAGGTAGTGCGCCGAGACCAGATCGTCCAGCGCGGTCGGAGCCTTCTGCTGGTCGACAGTGTAGGAGTCGATGGCCGTGCGCATGATGTAAAGGTCTTCGCGCAGAACGGCTTCCTTAGCGGCCTGAACGTTGCGTGTGTAGGCCGGAATAGCCATGGCAGCCAGAATCGAGATGATGACCATGACGATCAGAAGCTCGATCAGGGTGAAGCCGGAGTCATCCGCCTTCGCCTGTTGCAGCGTTGTCTGCGCGCTCTGTGCAAGGCGCGAATCGCTGCGCGCAGAAAGGCGAGGGCTTGGTGCTGGCGAGTTTGGGAGCATGTCTACCATGTGCTGTACTTTGTTCCGTCCAGAGCGGTTTCGGAGCTTTTAGTGTAGACGTCGAAGACGTTCTGTCCTCCCCAGGAGTCGGAGGTGGGGTCGTCCTGATTGGCGCGAAGCCCCCATTCCTGGGATTTGGTCATGGGGTCGACGGGTATGGAGCGCAGGAAACGAACCTTCTTGTCCTGAACGTCAACGCCGTCGACCAGAGTCTGGAGGTCGGGGGGATAGCCAAGGCTGTCGGTCTTGATCTGAATGCCTCCGCGATCCGATGCATCCTTGTATCGGTCGATGGCGTCGCGCATCTCCCAAAGATCGCGACGAAGTTCGCGTTCCTTCTGCCTCTTGAGTTGAAAGCGCGCAAAGGGCAGAGCGGCGGTTGCCAGAATAGCGACGATGGTGATGACGATGATGAGTTCAACCAGAGTGAGGCCGGATTCAGGGGCCAGCTTCGAGCCTTGAGCTTCAGGGCGAGGGCCAAGCGGCCAGCGCCTTGAATTCTCTCCCTCGAAGCTGGAAGCTTGTCTCATCCCCTTACACCTTGAACCCTGCATCTGGAACCTCACTTCACATGCACTACAGCCTGAGAGCCAACGGCGGGCAGACTTTCCTGAAGGCTGTTCTTTGCTCCAACCTTGGTCAGAGCGATGTTGGTGTCTCCGGCGGCGATGGCCTTGAAGGTGAGAATGCAGATCTCACCCTGATGGTTGACGCCATTGACTCCATTGGCTCCGGGAGAGCGCGAGGCGTTGATGGCGACGGTTCCGTTGCCCTGATCGCGATGAACAAGGGCGATAGCCTGTCCGTCGCTGGTGAGCAGGCTTCCGCTATCAACGTTGACCAGTTGCAGGATCTTGGGGTCGAACTGAAGTTCCAGCGGTACCGAGAAGATGTCGTGCGCGTTGGAGAGAAGAACTCGCGCGGTGAAGGTGCCGCCAACCGACTGCGTGGAGTTGAGCGGAAGCACGGTGAGAACGACGGGGGCTCCCGTAACAGCGGCGTTAGCGTCGTTTGTGGCGGTAATCTTGGCTCCGCGCGGCAGAGGTGGCATGGTCTGCTGCTTCAACTGCTGCACCATGGCGCTTGCTGCATTGGCTGCGCTGGTGGTTTGAGCTGGAGTCGGAGTGGGCTGGAAAGCAGCGTCAGGAAGAGTCTCGCTGGCAGAGGCGCGGCGAAGCTGGTAGTCCTTGCCGGTTCCGGTGTCGATGAGGCGTGTATTAAGAGGGGTAACCACGGACTCGCGGACGATGTGTGGCACCAGAATAAAGACGACCTCGTCCTGCTGATTCTCCTTATAGACCGATCCGAAGAAGTACTTGAGCAGTGGGATTTGGGAGAAGCCTGGGGTTCCGCTGTTGTTGTTGCTGTCGGTCTTGGTGATGATGCCAGCCAGCAGGCAAGGTTCGCCATCGCGCAACTGGATGGTGGACTTGCTGGAGCGTGTGCCAATGATCGGCTCGGTGACTCCAGAGATGGTGACCGAACCGCTCTGGGTCGAGACCTCGACGGAGAGCTTGAGCGAGACCTCGCGGTCGAGATGAATGGTCGGGGTCATCTCGATGTTGACGCCGACGTCAAGGTAGGTGAACTGGGTCTGAACGCCGAGGCTGACGCTTCCGGTCGAGACGCCGGAGCTGTAGGAACCCGTGGCGACGGGAATCTTGGAACCGATCTTCATGGTGGCCGTCTGGCCATCGGTGGCGCGGATGCTGGGGTTCTGCAGGACGCGCGTGTCGGCGTCGGAGAGCAGCGCGTTGAGAGTTCCTCCGCCGATGGTAACGGCGAAGTTGGTGGCCTTCATGTTGGCCAAAGTGTTAAGAGTGAAGGCGGAGTTGGTGGTGGTGCTGCTGGTGGAGGTGGTGGTAACGGTGTCGCTGGCCTGGGGCGTGATGCCGACCGTCTGCGGAAGCGTAATGCCCAGATTGCGAATCTTGTCGCGGTTGACCTCAAGGATGGCTACATCGACGACAACTTCAGCCTTGGTGCGATCCAGATCGTTGATGATCTTCTGTACCAGGAGAAGCTCATCGGGAGTTCCGCGCACGATCAAGGCGTTCTGGCTGGCGCTCTGCATGATCTTGATGTCGGCAGGAAGCATGTTGCGGATGGTAGTGGCTATTTCCTGTATATCGCTGGCCTGACTGGCGTTGGAGAGATAAAACGTTTGCAGGGCAAGCTCGTCCAGATCTCCGTGCTTGCTTGCCGCTGCGACATAGACGGTGTCAGTTGTGACCGGCTTGTAGAAGGTTCCCGAGAGCAACCCGACGATGCGCAGGGAGTCGCTCAGTCCGACGTTGGTCAGGTCTACGGGAATGCGCTTGGTGGTCAGGTCAGGATCGAAGAGAACGTTGAGTCCGGCGGCCTTGCCGATGGCCAGATAGATATTCTTGGCATCCTCCACCATGTGCAGCGTGATGGGGTCGTTGGAGACAGGCTTGAGCGCGACGGGAGCGGAGACGCTGGCAATATCGTGCAGAATCGCATCGGAATCGGTGGTGCCCTGCGCTGGGAGCGCGACGCTGGAGGATTGATCCTGACGCTGGGTGATCTGGATCTCCTGCGTGGCGGCCTCGTTGCCGGGATCGATCTGGAGAGCGCGGGTGAACTGGTTGAGCGCTCCGGCGACGTCTCCGTTCTGGCGCAGGACGCGACCGCGATCTACGTGATCGGCGGCAGCCTGAAAGCGCATGCGGTCAAGACGCGCGGTGTAGCGCATGTCCTTGGGAGCCTTCTGGTGGGCGTGGAGATAGGCCTCGTAGGCTGCGTCGTAGTCCTCGCGCAACTCGGCCTTCTGGCCACGACTGTTCCAGCCGCCAGCGGTCTGCGCGTAGGCGGAGAGGCTGAAAGCTGGCGCAATCAAGAGCGCTGCGAGAAGAGCAAAACGCGCAGCGACGAACCCGCGATGGAGGCAGGATAAGAACTTGGAGTGGGAGATTGGGTAGCCGCGAGTCATGCCGATGTCGTGTGCTTCCTTTGCGCCTGAGATCTGTTCCGCGCCGAAGATATGAGTCTGTTGCATCGTCGCACCGAGTAAAAAAGCGCGCCGACGGTGAAGATCGATTGCCCCTGACAGACGATCCGATCCAGACGATTCAGGAAAATAGACCTGAGATGCGGCTGAAAAAGTGCCGAGCGCTGCGGAGACGCTTGCCAGACGGTCGCACACATTGGACTGGTGGGACTGGGTCGAGTATAGCATTCGCACTGGGTTCGGCCTTTTGAAGTTATGCGCCATTTCGCCTGTCTTCGGGGGTGTTTCTCAGAATCTTTCTCCGCAGCAAGTCTACAAAATACCTGACATAAGCCGATAGAGCGCTTGCGGGTGTAGGTTAGACGTTGCGAGTGCCGACAAGTGAGTCAACTTGCAGCAACATGTTAAACTGAGGTGTTCCGACTCGTTCCGCAGACTCTGCGCGGAGAGGAGTCGCGAGGTTCTCCCTATGGCCAGATCGCTCTCCAATCCGACGGTTGCCGCGCAGACCAAGCCCGTGGTCAAGCAGAAGGATCGCGATCCGGTGGCCTCAGGGATGCGCGATGCCGCGTATAACCGCTCGGCCAGCTTCAACTACGCTCTCTTCGACCGCTTCGAGGCCGGAGTCGCGCTGCGCGGGACCGAGGTCAAATCGATCCGCGAGGGCAAGACCAACCTGAAGGACGCCTACGGGCTGCTGAAGGATGGCGAGTGCTTCCTGCTGAACGCGCACATCGGGCCGTTCTCGCACGGCAACGCGATGAACCACGAGGAGTTGCGCACACGCAAGCTGCTTCTGAACAAGAACGAGCTGCGCAAGTTGGAGAGCCTGACCCGGCAGAAGGGTTTTACCCTGATCCCCACGCGAATCTACTTTCGCAATGGGCGGGTGAAGTGCGAACTCGCACTGGCCAAGGGCAAGCAGGAGTGGGACAAGCGCGCCACCGAACGCAAGCGCGAGGCCGACAACGAGGCCAAGGCGGCAATCGCGCGCAGCCAGCGACGCTAGACGCTTTTTTCAGCATTCGTCCTCTGCCGCTTTAGACGTAGACTCTAACTCTTCTTCTGGGCCTGCGGGGCGCAGAGCGATGCAACGAGCGTAAGTGCGAGCAGGGACAGAATGACGGCGAGAGAGGCGAGTGGGCCGATCTCGATCCAGTGGGAGATCAGCATCTTGACGGCGGCGAAGGCCAGAACCGCGGCCAGTCCGTAGTGCAGGAAGCGCAGGCGACTGAGCGCTCCGATCAGTAACGTGTAGAGCGAACGCAGGCCCATGACCGCCATGATGTTCGAGGTGTAGGCGAGGAAGGGATGACGCGTGATGGAGAGAACCGCCGGAATCGAATCCAGCGCAAAGACTACGTCGGAGAGTTCGATGGCAATAAGAGCGAGTAGAAGAAGCGTTGCCGTGGGACGACCATTCTCGCGAACTACGAATTTATCCTGACGCGCGCTGATGGGATGCAGGCGGGTGAGCCAGGCGAGCCAGCGGGGCGCAGTGGCCGGATCGTTCGGCTCTTCGGGAAAGAGCAGGCGGACGGCGGCGACGAGGAGAATTGCAGCAAAGACGTAGGTGATCCAGTCAAAACGCGCGAGCAGTGTGAGACCGCCAGCGATGAAGAGGCCGCGCAGGAGAATGGCTCCTGCGACTCCCCAGAAGAGGACTTTGGGCTGGCGAACGGCGTCGATCTGGAAGAGGCGGAAGAGAAGCAGAAAGACGAAGAGATTGTCGATGGAGAGCGACTCTTCGACCGCATAGCCCGCGAGGTACTGGATTGACGCAGCGGAGCCGAAAGCGTGGTGGATGAAGGCGGCGAGAGCCAGCGCCGCGGAGATCCAGAGAGCCGTCGCCGCAAGTGCTGTGCGACGCTGGGCGCGGCCAAGACGAGCTTGGCGACGAGCGTAGATCAGTTCGGCGGCGAGGAGCAGAAGCAGCGCGAGATGAAAGCCGATCCAGTGACTGAGAGGCGTTATGGGCACGAGTCTGATGCTATCGCGTCGCGAGGTCAGCGCTGGTTGATGAGGCGGATGGATTCCAAAAACAGGTCGAGAGAGATTTGCAGCGAGTGGGGGCTGAGCTTGTCCAGCGTATCCTGCGCGGTGTGGTGGTAGCCGTCTGGAGTGGAGAAGGTGTGCGGGCCATAGTCCACGTCGATGACGTCGATCGAGGGAATGCCACGCTGCAGGAAGGGCAGGTGGTCGTCCTCTTCGGCGCCCTGCGTCTTGAAGACGTTGGCGGTGTGGTGGGTGTTGATGGCGGCTTGCCGCAGAACGCCGCGCAGCCAGGGGGTGGATTGCGTCTCTTCGAGCAGATTGAGGTCTTTGTCGCCGATCATGTCGGCAACCATCAGGGCCTTGATGCGGCGGGCAGTGCCGTCGGCGTACCACTTGGCGGCGAGGTGGCGCGTGCCGTAGAGCGAGTCGGATTCGGTCCAGGACTGCACGGCCTCTTCGCCATCGTCGAAGACCAGCCAGATGGAGTAGCCCTGCGGCGGATGTGTGCGGAAGTACTGCCCCAGTTCGATGAGCAGAGCCGTGGTGCAGGCTCCGTCGTTCGCTCCGAAGAAGGCGATGTCCTTGAGCGGGTAGTTCGTCTCGTAGTGGGTGGCGAGGACGATGATGCCGTCCTTTTTGCCCGGAAAGCGGACGATGTAGTTGCGCATCGTCTGCTGGCCAGCGGGAGTGTTGGCGATGAACTGGTCGGTCTCCAGATTGCCCTTGGCAGCCTCAGGGCGGAAGTGGCTCTTGATAAAGTTCTCTGCGGCGAGGTGGCCGGGGGAGGCGTTGAAGCGCTTGGGAGCCGCGAGAAGAAACTGCTGGGTGAGGCTGTAGATGGCCTGACCGGTGGGCTGCTGGGCGCGGGCCGTGGCGTTTGTGCCAAAGAGGGAGAGAACCAGCAACAGCAGGAGCGAGATGCGGGGATTCTTCGCTGCGCTCAGAATGATAATTCCATTAGGGGGAATAACCATTTCATTGGAGCGGGCGACGATCTTGCTGCTGCGATGGACGGTCTTGATGGTCTCTATCATGCGGCTGGCTTCTCCTTGGCCTTGCGGTGGCTGGGATGGACAAAGTAGGCGACGCCAACACCGAGGAAGTAGAGGACGAGCATCGGACTGGCAAAGATGCTCATGGTGATCGGGCTGGGGTCTGGGCAGATGATGGCGGCGACGATGAAGATGATGAGGACGGCGTAACGGAAGTGACGCAGCATGAATTTGGCGTCAACGATGCCAAAGAGCGCAAGAAAAAAGATCAGGATCGGCAGCTCGAAGCAGATGCCGAGGCCGAGGATGATGGAGAGAAAGAATCCGGTGTACTCGTCGATGGTGATGATGGGATGGAAGTTGCGGCCAAAGTCCCCGATGAGGACCTTGAGCGCTCCGGGAAGAATCCATCGGTAGCCAAACCACGCACCCAGAAGAAAGAGCGTGATGGTCGCGCTCATGAAAGGCCAGACGTACTTCTTCTCGTTGGCGTACATGCCGGGCGAGATGAACAGCCAGAGCTGGTAGAGGATGAAGGGGCTGGCGAGGATCAAGCCGCCGACCAGAGCGGTCTTGATATAGAGGTTGATCGGGTCGGTGGGATGCGTGTAGTTGAGCGCGATGTTCAGGTCGCTGAGCGGCTTTTGGATGAAGCCGTAGAGCTGTACGCGAAAGATCCAGCCAACGATAAATCCGCCAACGATGAATTTGAGCGAGTTGAGGATGCGCTTGCGCAACTCCTCGAGGTGCTCCATCAGGCTCATGCCGGGGAGTTCGACGCGGTCGGAGATCTCGGCGCGGGCGCGATCCAGAGGGCTGGTCTCAACCATGGAGAACCTCCGTCTCTCGCGCAGATGCGGCGGCGGAAGCTTCAGCGGCGGTTACGGGCGCGGGGTTCTCGGTGGAGTCTATCGTGGGCCGCGAAGCAGTCTGTAGCAGGGCTACGGTCTGCTCGGGTGCGGACTCTGCGGCTGATTCGCGAGACGGCTCGAGTGAAGACGCTGACGGCTCTTCTGGAGACGCTGACGGCTCTGTTGGAGAGTCGATCAAGGGAAGTTCCTGCTCGGCGTAGACGGCTTCGGCGACGCGCAGTTGCTCGGCGCTGGGGAGGGCGTTGGGCACGTCTCCGGCGTTTGGCATGGAGGCAGGCGCGACGGCGATCTGCTTCTGGCGCTCGGCCTGCTCGCTGACGCGCAGCTCGTCCTCCATCTGGACGCGGAAGTCGCTGGAGGCGCGGCGGAAGTCGGCCATCAGCTTGCCAAGCTGGCGAGCCAGCACCGGCAGCTTCTTCGGCCCGAAGAGCAGCAGTGCAAGGAGAACGATTACGGCGCTGTCTTCAAAGCCCGGCATAGATGGCACTATGATACGGCTTCAGAGCGTCAGGAAACAAATACGCCTGCGATTCGCAGTTGTTGGACGTACGGATGCATCGTATTTGCAGGCAGATTCATCTATTATTGATATAGCGCAGCCTTAGTGGTTGCGCGGCAACGAAGTGGGCGGCAACATCCCCGCGGATTGGGTGACGGCTCGGCAGGATTGGGTCGGCACAGTGAATCCGCTGCACGCCTCGGAATGAAGTGCTTTCAACATCCCCGTCTTGCGGTGTGCCTCCAACTGCGATCGAGCAGTGCAGACGCATCGGCGAGACTGAAGGCGGACGACTGTGAATGGATTGTTACTGGACGAGGCCCCGGTGCAGACTGCGGGCGAGACGTGTTCGCTGGACCACTATCTGGTGCAGCCGGATGAGACGATGGATGCGCGAATTGCTGCGGCTCGGGAGAAGCTGGGCGCAGAGGCGATTGTGCTGGGCCACCACTATCAGCGCGATGAGGTGATCCGCTTCGCCGACTTTACTGGCGACAGCTACAAGCTCTCCAAGGCTGCGGCGGAGACCAACGCGCGGTACATGGTCTTCTGCGGCGTTCACTTTATGGCCGAGACGGCGGACGTGCTGGCGCAGCCCTGGCAGAAGGTGATCCTGCCCGATCTGAACGCAGGCTGCTCGATGGCCGATATGGCCGAGATCGGTCAAGTGGAGGATTGCTGGGAGTCTCTGGAGCGGCAGGGAGTGATGGCTGGCAAGGGAATTCTGCCGCTGACCTACATGAACTCGGCGGCAAATATCAAAGCGTTCTGCGGAGAACGCGGAGGGCTGGTCTGTACCTCATCGAACTCGCGGGGAGCGTTCGAGTGGGCCTATGCGCGGGCGGAGAAGATTCTGTTTCTGCCGGATCAGCATCTGGGACGGAATACTGCGTTTGCCATGGGGATTCCGCTGAACGAGATGGTGGTTTGGGATCCGTACCAGATCAACGGCGGGGTGACGCCGGATCGTCTGCGCGCGGCCAAGGTGATCTTGTGGAAGGGGCATTGCAGCGTGCATCAGCGCTTTCTGCCGGAGCATGTCGACCGGGTGCGGCGCGAGGAGCCGGGAATGCAGGTCGTGGTGCATCCAGAGTGCCGCTGGGAGGTCTGCCAGAAGGCCGATGCGATGGGCTCGACCGAGCGGATTATCGAGCTGATTGAGAAGGCTCCGGTGGGGGCGAGCTTCGCCGTGGGAACCGAGATTCATCTGGTAAATCGTCTGGCCAAACGCTTTGCTCCGCTGGGCAAGAGGGTTATTACGCTGGACGAGTCGGGATGCCTTTGCACGACGATGTATCGCATCTCTCCGCAGCACTTGGCCTGGACGCTGGAGAATCTGGTGGAACGTCGCGTGGTGAATCGCATCAAAGTTGACGAAGAGCAAAAGCACTGGGCGCGCGTGGCGCTCGACCGAATGCTGGAGATCAAGCGATGAGCAAGACGTTCACACTCAGCGAGGCGCAGATGATGCTGCCGGTGGTCGAGTCGCTGTTGCGACGGGCGCAGGCAGCAGGCGAGCGAGCAGGCGAGTTGGAACAGGAGATGCAGGAGCTGAACCAGAGAATCTTCATGGCGGGCGGGATGAACGTCGATGTGGCCAAGGCCGCACGGCGACGGGCGGATCGCGACAAATCCTTGCAGGAGGCGCGCGATACGTTGACCGAGATGGAAGAGATCGGCGTTCAGGTAAAGGATCTGAAGAAAGGGCTGCTGGACTTTCCTTCGCTGATGGATGGGCAGGAGATCCTGCTCTGCTGGAAGCTGGGCGAGAGCGAGATCGGCTACTGGCATACCGCCGAAGAGGGGTATGCCGGACGCAAACCGCTCGATGGACGACACGGCAAGACGGAGCGGGAACGGCTGAACTGAGTTGGGCGATGGGCTTGGATCTGTACAGGCTGCGGAAAAGCTCACGTTTTTACTTTACTTATGTTTTTGACTTTCGGAGGGAGCAGTGGGCTTCAGCCCACTGAAATAAGCCCAGTCGCTTCAATGGGCTTTAGCCCCCGGTTTATTGCTCTTCGCGCCAAAATTGAGTTTTTCAGCCTATGTAAGGTTTTTATGGCTATGCGCGGGTTTGAGCGTTTTGGCTAAGGCGTAGACCATCGCATAGCGAGAAAAATGCGGGAATTCTTCGCTCCGCTCAGAATGACAATGCATCTTTGGCATCCAGCAATTCCAAATAATCTCTAAAAATAAGATTCTGTTGCTCTCGGCTGCAACCCTTTACGGAAATGTTCATCTATTCGTATAGAGCGACTCCAAGGAAGGCTGAGCGAGACCTCAATAATCTCTCGGGAGGGTAGACTCCCGCTGATTAGTTGGGTTCTTGCGGCGGGTCTGTAGTTCCGCCCCTTCAACGCGAGGATTTGCGCAGAGGATTCCAAGGTAGTTTGGCGATGCACACAACAGAGACCTACGAGGAGATGGATAAAGATGTTACAGATTGGCGAGAAGTTTCCCGAGTATTCCTTGACGGCTACAATCTCTACCGACAAGGACGCGGCTAAGGCCTTTACTACGATCACCGAAAAGTCCTACGAGGGCAAGTGGAAGCTGTACTTCTTCTGGCCCAAGGACTTCACCTTTGTCTGTCCGACGGAGATTGCAGCCTTCGGGAAGTTGAACGGCGAGTTTGCCGATCGCGACTGCCAGGTTCTGGGAGCCAGCATCGATAACGAGTACGTCCATGCAGCCTGGCGGACGCATCATGCGGATCTGAAGGATCTTCCCTTCCCCATGATCTCGGACATTCGCCGCGAGCTGAGTTCTGCGCTGGGAATTCTGGACAATAAGGCCGGAGTGGCGCAGCGCGCGACCTTCCTCGTCGATCCGGAGAATGTGGTTCGGTTTGTCTATGTGACGGATCTTTCGGTGGGACGCAATCCGCAGGAGGTTCTGCGCGTGCTCGATGCATTGCAGACCGATGAGCTATGTCCCTGCAACTGGCACAAGGGCGAGGCTACGCTCTAGTCTTACGACAAAAGCTGAGGAGCGCGGCTGTATCTGGCCGCGCCTATTTTTCTAGCGCTTGAAATCAGGAGAGGATATTGCGATGGCTTTGGAAGAACTGGTAGGAGGACTGCCCGGATATGCGAAGGATTTGAAGTTGAACTACTCCTCGCTGGTGAAGCAGAATGCGGATCTCACGCCGCAACAGCTTTGGGGAACCGTGGTTGCAGCGGCGATTGCCACGCGCAATGGCGCGCTGACAGCGGCGGCGATTGCCGACAGCGCTGCCGTGCTGAGCGCAGATGTTTTGACGGCAGTGAAATCCGCAGCGGCCATCATGGGCATGAACAACGTCTACTACCGCTTTCATCACCTCACCAAGAATGAGAAGTACACCACGCTGCCAGCGCGCTTGCGCATGAATGCTCTGCGCGGACATGCGGTGGAGGCGGTGGACTTCGAACTGTGGTGTCTGGTGGTGAGCGCCGTAAACGCCTGCGACATCTGCGTGGACGCGCACGAGCGAGTGCTGCGCGAGAAGGGCGCGAGCGAGGAGCGGATCAATGCAGCGGTTCGCGTGACAGCCGTGATCCATGCGATTGGCGTGGCGTTGGAATCGGAGCAGGCTTCGCCGACGGCGGAGTAAGCGCCACGGAAGCCGCAGGCGAGTGAAGCTCAAGAGCAAAGAGACGGTCCAGCGATGGATCGTTTTTTTGTTTGCAGACGTAGACTTAGGTGTGATGTTTGGCTGGGAGTAGAGTCGAATGTAGAGAGTGTATGGAAGGAATTGGGACGATGACAGGGTTGGTTCGACGATTGGCTGTGGTAATTGGTGCCGGAGCGCTGTGTTTGACGACGGGATGCGCCAGCTTCTGGGTCTATCCGGGGAGCGAGAGCAGCAGTAGCAGCAGCACGAGCGGCGACATTGCGTATGTGGCGAACTCTTCTGCGGAGACGGTGAGCGCGTATGTGGTGGGAACGGGAACGCTGACGGCGGTCTCGGGATCCCCCGTCTCACTGGGGTTTGAGCCTACGGCGGTGGCGGTGAATCCTGCAAATTCGGTTCTGTTTGTGGCAGGAAGCAGCCAGATTGCCTCCTACGCGATCGGTACGGGCGGGGTGTTGACCCTGCTGAACAGTAACGCCATGGCTGGTCTCTCGGACGTGGTTGCAATGGATATTTCTCCCGACGGGAACTGGCTGTTTGCCGTGGATGGACTGGTAAGCTCCACCGCAAACGCAGTGACCGTCTACGAGTACCAGATCACCGCCAGCACGGGGGCGCTATCGCTGGTTACATCGGCAACAACGGGAGCGATACAATACTCCCTCAACGCCTCAGCGACTACGGCTGAGCCATTGGCGATCAAGGTGACTCCAGATGTTTCCACCGGGCAGTATGTGCTTGTGGCGCTGGGACCGGGGGGAGATCTGGTAATCCCATTCAACACCTCGACCGGAGCGCAGACGACGAGTAGCGTTTCGCAGATCATGCTGACTTCGCTTTCGGGGAGTCCGTCCGACAATGCGCTGGCGGTCAATTCCAGTGGGTCGATCTTCTATGTTGCACGAAGTTACGGATCAAGCGTTGCCGGATCGGTTGTGGCATATAACCTCGCGACATTGAATCAGTTGGCGACGGTATCGACCGGCGTGATGCCCTATGCTTTGACCCTGAACAGCGCAGGAACGGATCTCTATGTGGCGAACCGGAGCGATGGAACCATTTTGGGGTTCAGCACGGCTGCCATCAGCACGACCGCAACGAGTACCTTCACCGCCGTGGGGAGTTCGGTCAGTCCCGGAAAAGGGGTGACTGCGCTGGCGGTGGACAATAGCGGGGACTATCTTTTCGGGGTTGGCGGATCGCCGGATCTGGCGATGTATAGCTACGACACTACGACGACAGGGCAGTTGGATCTCTCCGAGGCAATCACATCGGGAGGGGCTGTCGCCATCGCTACAACCCATTGAGGCCAAGGCCTCCGGCCTGGTATCAGCGGTTCTAAGTGAGATAAAAACCGACCACGGATCAACGCGGATGAACACGGATTTAGAGCCTTTAGTCATTGCTATAAATCAACATGTTTGTCATTCCGCAGCGAAGCGGAGAAATCTGCTGTTTCTCGTGCAGCAGAATCTAAAGCATTACCTAAAATGCTCTAAAGACAGGCCAGACTTGTACTATCCGTGAAGATCCGTGTTCATCCGTGGTCGGTTCTGTTTATGCTTTGTCAATGCGGTCATTCCCCCGCAGCAGAGTGAAGTACAAAGCAAAGGCCCACATCGCGCGATGTGGGCCTCTGCTTTGCATTGAGATACGGACACAACCAACAGGACTAGACGGCGTGGATGTTGCCGTTCATGCCGTTGGGGAAGAAGCCTCCGCCGGTGTACTGCGTCGGCACCGATGCCGGAGCGTTTGCGGCTACGTTGTACAGGACGGAAAGAGCCTGCGTGAAGGTGCGGGCGAAGGCAAAGCCTGCCGGATTGCTGGCGCTTCCAGTGGCCGTTCCAGCGGTGTTGAAGAAACCTTCATAGACCGTTGGAGTGACTCCAGAGACGCTATTGGATGACGTTGCCAGTGCAGAGGGGCCGGCAGCGGCAGCGGCGGCACTTCCGGGATCGGCTGGTTCAACATCCATGGGATCCGCTGTGACAGAGGTGATCGTGGTCGTGCCCGTGGCTGTGGCCGGGTTGGAGATGGAGATCGTTCCCGTGATGACGGTAATGGTTTGCGCTGCTGGAACCGTAATCGTCTCTGCCGCTGGAACCGTGATGTATTCGACGATTGGAATGGTTAGGGGTACATTAGTTCCGGCAGCGGTAGTCGCGGCCGAGATTGTGATGACATTACCGGTACCCGTAACGGATCCGGCCGTAACAATCGTGGCTCCGGCAGGAATGCCTGCTCCACTAATCGGCGTACCGACGTTGAGTGCAGTCGAGATGGCTGTAGTTCCAGTTCCACCGGCCAGACTCGACACTATGAGCGTTGAGCTGCCAGATGTGAATGTGGCGGTGGGCGCGGAGGCGGTGGGAGTGATTTGGTTTGCTATGGTGGTACTCCCTGCTGTGGCGGGAGCTGAGATCGTAATCGTTTCGGTTGCGGTATTGACGGTGCCGGTGGTCAGCTTCGTGATGGAGGCGCCGGTAGGAATGCCGTATCCAGAAATTGGCTGGCCAACCACCAGACCAGTAAAGGACGATACTCCGGTGATGACGCTGCTCCCTGCCTGCACAATGCCGGTAATGGTGCCATTGGTCTGCCCGGTGGCAACGTTTGACATCGTAGCAGTGGTACCAGTTGTCAGAAGGGTTGTCCCGGCGGGAATTCCAGTTCCAGTGACGGGCAAGCCGACATCGCCCGCAACGGGCGCAGTGGATATACCCGTGATGGTATTCAACCCAGTCGAAACGACTCCGGTGGGAGTGGACGAGGCCTGACTGGTGGCGGAAGCAGACATCGTAATGGTCTTGGCGGTGGTATTGATAGCGATGATGGTTGCGCCGCTCGATACACCAGTTCCCGTAAGGAACTGTCCAACCGCCAGTGTTGCGGGGAAGCTGGCTACCGTTGTGATGGTGGGGCTGCCCGTGGTGATGATTCCAGACAAGGTCACCGAGGTAGGAGCCAGAGTAATGACATTTGTGCTTGATGTCGCGGAGGGTACACCGGTAACGCTGGTAATGTAGGTGTCCTTCGGGATACCTGCGCCAGTGACGAGTTGTCCTACGGTCGGGATGTAACCGGCGCTGGCCAGCGTGAATCCGAGCATCGAGGATGCATAGATCACATTGCTGCCTGCGATGGTTGAACCGAGGAAGCTGGAAACCGCCGACGACGATTTATACACGGCTGCATTCTGGATGCTTGCCAGACGCAACGCCCCGGCATGAAAGCCGTCGGTGGCGAGCATCTGAGAGACGAGAGCGAGGTTGCTTCCCGTAAGATACAAGGCTGCGCCAGCACAGGCAGAGACGCTGACATCCTCGATCAACCGCGCGATACCCAGAGCCTGAGCCCCGGTGATCGTCATGAGATAGTTGGAGGTCGTAGCGGTAACCGGAGTGCCCGTACCCTGCACGTTGATGTACGGCCTGCTAACGGCAGTTCCAGTCAGGTTGATCTGATTGATCAAGGTCTGAAGCTGATTGATCTCATCGTAGTAGATCTCGCTGAGCATGTCCGTGATCTGCGCAGCGTTGGAACCGCTGAAGACAACCGGGGTGGGGTTGTAGTACAGCTTGCCAGCCTGGGCGTACTCTCCGTTCATGCCGACAGTGCCACCCTGACTCTGGATAAAGCTGGCCGGAAGATCCCCGCCGTAGATGGCGGTCTTGTAGAAAGTGGCCAACAGGTACTTGATGTTGAGCAGGAAGTTGAGGACATCGACCTGAGTGAATCCATTCTGGGAGGGCTGCTGGGCGCTCACGCCATGCTCCGAGAGCAGGGCCGCGCCAACTGCTGCGCCTGCCACTCCGAGGCCGGCGATAAAGCTTCTACGATTCAGTACACCGGAGGTAGTTTCTGATAGCTTCTCGACCGTTGCTGCGGGATCGAGGACTTCGACTTCATTGCTGGCCATTGTGTTGGCCTCCTTGTCAGATAGGTGCGAAGAGCTTGCGCTGGGGTTGAATACGACGACCGTGTCGAAATTTGTGCCGATGCCGAAGCTATACGGTATTGATGTTGCCGTTCACTCCGCGGGGGAAGTACCCTCCCGAGCTGGTTCCGGTGGAGGCCAGACTGGGAGCGCCGTACAGAAGAGCGAGAACCTGCGAGGTGGTGCGGCTGAAGGCAAAGCCCTGACCGGTTGTGGCGTTCGTGCTGGCTGCTCCTGCGGTGGCGAAGAATGCGCCGGTAGCGGTTGGACCAGCCGCAGCAGCCGTTGAACTGCCTGGATCGATGGGAGGAACGTCCAGCGAATCTACCGCAGTACTCGTGATCGAGTTTTGAATGTCAACCAGACGCAATGCTCCGGCATGGAAGCTGTCTGCTCCCAGAAGCTGCATGGCGTAGGTCACGTTGCTATTGACGAGCACACTTGCGATGCCGTTGTAGGCCGTAACCGTTACGTCCTCCAGAATTCGTGCAATGCTGAGCACGTTGCTGGCGGTGATGACCGCTGTGGCGGCGAGGTTGATCGCCGGCCTGTAGGAGCCCGAATAGCCGAGGATGCTCTGCAGGTTGGCCAGATGATTCCACTCGTCGAAGTAGATCTCGTTGAGCAGATCCGTGGTCTGCTGCGAATTGGCTCCGGTCGGAACGATCAAGGCAGGCGCGCCAGAGATGGCTCCGCTGCTCTGCAAGGTGACCCCGGTCGCGCTCGCGCTGATGTCTGCTCCGGTGGTGATGTAGGAGTAGAAGGTCGCCGAGAGGTACTTGAGATTGAGCAGGAAGTTGAGGGCGTCAGTCTGGCCCGTACCGGTGAGGCTGACGGTGGAAACGGGGGTGGAAGCGACGGAGCAACCCGACATAATACTTGCGCCAGCCACAGCACCGGTCACACCGAGCGCAGTCATGAAACGTCTGCGATTCAGGGCGCGACCTGCCGCGATCTTGTTGAGCTTCTCGACCGATGCCGCTGTGTCGAGGATTTCGATTTCATTGCTGGCCATTGTGTGGGCCTCCTTACCAGTAGACGTGTGATGGGAAATCGGATTGTGCGATAGACGGAGTTGCATCGTGGAAGCGACTTAGAGAGGTTTCCTGTTGTGAGATTGTTTCCGTACGCAACTGTATGCGCAAGATGGCACTTCGCGCAAGACTGTAATTTCAAGAGCGGAATTCGCCCCGCCAACAGAGCCGAGGAGAAGAATCCGCAAGACGAGGAGAATTCTTGCAAATATAACATTTTACGGGGAAATATTCGATTCCCTACCATCAAGGAACATCTTACGGTAAAACTACAGCGTCAACAAAAGTTTTTGCGCTGTATGCTGGAAATCGTGCTGGACAAAATCTTCACTGCCGATTTTCCTTTGCGACGACTCTCTCGGTCTCTGCTGCTTGCTGGACGTTGCTGGCAAGAACGCAGTCGCCAAATCTGCGGGCCGGAGGGGGCCGCGACGACCAAACTGTGGGGAACAATGCTGCGGGCGACGATGCTTTTGCTGGCTGTGCTGTCGATGGCGACGCTGAGCGGCTGCTCGCATCTGCGGCCCAAGTTGGCCTCCCAGTATGTTTATGTGACGGCCAAGCAAACCTTTCTGCGTGACCGCGTGGCGGCGGTTTCAAACCGCACCGGAACGGTCGAGAACGGGCAGAAGCTGGAGGTTATGGAGACCGGCAAGAGGTTCTATCGCATCAAGACCGAGAAGGGCGAGATCGGCTGGATCGACGAGAAGGCCGTGGCGACGCAGGAGGTCTTCGACGCGTTCAAGGCGCTGGCCGAGACGCATAAGGGCGATCCGTCGGTGGCCTCCGCCGTGGTGCAGGACGAGGTCAACCTGCACCTGAAGCCGGGACGCGATACGGAGCGATTCTACCGGTTGGCAGAGGGCGAGAAGCTACAGATGCTGGTGCGGGCGACGTTGCCCAAGCCGGTGCCGGGTGGAGCGGTTCCAACGAAGATTGCCAAGCCGGGAATCGGCTCTGCCGCAACGTCTGGTTCCAACTCGGCAACGGCGGGGAATGCTGCGGACGATCAGGCTGCTGCTGTGCCTCCGCCAATCGCGATGGAGGACTGGTGGCTGGTGCGCGACGCCAAGGGCCGCGCCGGTTGGGTGCTGTCGCGTATGCTGGAGGTCGATGCGCCGGATTCCCTGACCCGCTACTCCGAGGGACAGAGGATCGTGGGCGCGTACATTCTGGCGACCGTGCATGACGACGAGGCTCCGCAGGACGTCAAGGACATCCCCATCTATGTGACTGTGTTGAGCCCGTATCTCGCAGGGCTACCCTACGACTTCGATCAGGTGCGCGTCTTTACGTGGAACCTGAAGATGCATCGCTATGAGACGGCCTATCGCGAGAAAAACATCGAGGGCTACCTGCCGTTGACGATCAAGATGAGCCGCGACCCCTTCGGCAAGGCTGCGACGGCGCTGACTCCGCTGCCAACCTTCACCTACAAGGTGCTGGCGGGAGATGCGGGCGCGGTGATTCCCGATCCGACGACCGGAACGGTGACGCCGGGACGGACGATCGAGAAGACCTTTCGGCTGGAGGGAAATATCGTGCGCCGATTGCAGGCCGCAGGAAGCCCGCCCGACAATGAGGCTCATCCCGTGGTCGAGGTGAAGAAGGACAAAAAAGGCAAGAAGAAGTGAAGTAAGGCGTTTCAGGAATTTCTATAAATCAATTTATTTGTCATTCCGCAGCGAAGCGGAGGAATCTGCTTTTGCTCGTCACAGCACAATCTACACCTTTACCCAAAATGCTCAGGCGTAGAAGCGGCGGATGGCATTGACTACGGTCTGCTGCTCGTCGTCGCGGAGTTCGGGGTAGATGGGCAGGGCTAGGACTTCGGCGGCGGCGCGCTCGGATTCGGGGAAATCGCCCAGCTTGTAGCCTAGACCCTTCATCGCGTCCTGTAGGTGGATTGGGACGGGGTAGTAGATCTCGCTGCCGATCTTTTGCGCGCTAAGTGACTCGCGCAGAGCGTCGCGGCGCGGGGCACGGATGACGTACTGGTGGAAGACCGGCGTGGCGCGCGGGTCGGTGTACGGCAGAACGACACCGTCCTTGGTGGAGGGAGCGAGTGCGGACAATGCCGATTCTGGGGCTGTCAATCCCACCCATCGCGATGTTGCCGCGATGGACGAGGCACCCGATACTTTATTTGCATGGAGAGGGTCGGTGCGCGTCCATTCGACGGCGAGGCCTGCCTCGCGGAAGAGCTGGTCGTAGCGGGCGGCTAGGCTGCGACGCTTCTGGTTCCACTGGTCGATATAACGCAGCTTTATGTTGAGAACCGCGGCCTGAATGGCGTCGATGCGGGAGTTCCAGCCAACCTCGTCGTGGTAGTAGCGGCGAGTCATGCCGTGGGCGCGCAGGGAGTGGGCGCGACGATTGATCTCGGCGTTGGAGGTGGTGACCAGACCGGCGTCTCCCATGGCAGCGAGATTCTTGGTGGGGTAGAAGCTGAACGCTGCGGCGTCGCCCAGAGAGCCTGCGGGACGGGCATCTGGCTGGCTGGGCGAGGTCCACTTCGCCCCAAAGGCCTGTGCTGCGTCTTCGATGAGCAGCAGGCCGGGGTGGGCGCGCTGGAGTTCTTCGAAGGCATCCCACTCGGCGCACTGGCCGTAGAGATGGACGGGGAGAACGGCTTTGATGTTCTTGCCTGCGGGGCCGTCGAGAAGTTCCGCGACCGACTGCGGCGAGAGGTTGAAGGTGCGCGGGTCGATGTCGGCGAAGAGGGGACGTGCTCCGGCGCGCAGGATCGAGCTGGCCGTGGCGAAGAAGCTGAAGGGCGTGGTGACGACCGCGTCTGGCAAGCCGGAGCTGCGCGTGGCGGCGGTGTTGTCTCCAATGCCAGCGGCGGCCAGAGCCAGCCAGAGGGCGTCCGTTCCGCTGGCGCAGCCGATGGCGTGGCTTGTGGCGCAAACGGCGGCGGCGGCGGACTCGAAGGCGGCGACCTGTGGGCCGAGGATGAAGTACTGCGAATCGCAGACGGAGGTGACGGCGGCCAGAATCTCCTCGCGAAGAGGGGCGTACTGGCGAGAGAAGTCGAGCATGGGGACGGGCTGTGACGTGGAATTTGGCACTGCACCAATGGTAACGCTGAATGAGATGAACCGCTTTCCCCCAGTATTGCGTCTAACACGGGTAGCAGCGTATGCAAGAAAGGTTTGCGCGCAGGCCTGCTGAAAAAAGTTTTGCGAAATATCCTGTCAAGAGAAGTTGAAAATCGTGGTCGGGGCCTGTATTGTGGTCTGGTTTGGAAGTTGCACTTGGACAGGACTTTGCATCGGGGCAGAACATTCAAGAATCCGATGGGATGTAACGAAATAGTGGCAAGAGAGACTACCTAAAAGGAGATCGGCACCTATGGAACCAAAGCCGGCACAGAATATTCAGGATACGTTTCTCAACACGGTCCGCAAGGACAAGAGTCCGGTCACGATCTATCTGGTGAGCGGAGTGAAGTTAACCGGTAAGATTCGATCCTTCGACAAGTACTCGGTGCTGCTGGAGAACAACGCGCAGGAACAGTTGATCTTCAAGCACGCGATCTCGACCGTGGTCAGCGGTCGAGTGGGGCCGCATGCCGAGGGCAAGACGGAAGCTCCGCGAGCTCCAGTCGCTCCGGTTGGCGCTGCTGGCATCGCAGGCGATTGATATTTCAAACGCAAAAGATATGATCCCTGACGGCTTTACGTCCGGCGCTGACGGCTCTTCCCCTGACGCTGAAGGCTCTTTGCCTGAGGCCGTGGCTGGACGCGACCAGAACGGTCTCGACCAGTGCGGGAGGGATGCGCCTGGGCGCGCTTCGGGCAGGCGGGCGCGGGTGAGTCTGGTGGAAGCGGCTGCCGCAGCGGCGAGTCAGGCGCGCGCGGCGGCTGGTCAGGAACTCGCTGTGCTGGTTGCGGTGGAGTTTACCGGGGAAAAACGGCGTTTGACGAATGCAGCGCGATTGGCACGGTCGGCGGCGGCGATTGGCGCGCGAACGGAAACGACGGGCGCAGAAGATTTCTCGGCGGAGGCTGAACTCTCTGGCGACTTGGCGGATTCTGCCGAGGCTGGGGCGGAGTCGGCGGGCGTAGATCTGGACTTCGCAGCATCGCTGGCCGAGTTTGAGGAGTTGGCGCGCAGTGCTGGCGCAGAGGTTGCAGCGACGCTGGTGCAGCGGCGGTCGCGCCCAGATGCGGCGACGCTGGTAGGACAGGGCAAGCTGGAGGAGATTGATGGCGTGGTGGCCTCGACCGGCGCGGACGTTGTGCTGTTTGACCACGACCTGACGCCCTCGCAACTGCGCAATCTGGAGGCGAAGCTACCTTGCCGCGTGATCGACCGGACGCAGTTGATTCTGGATATTTTTGCTCGCCACGCGAGGACGCGCGAGGGCCAGTTGCAGGTGGAGTTGGCGCAACTCGAATACCAACTGCCACGGCTGGCCGGACGAGGCAAGGCGATGAGCCAGCTTGGCGGCGGCATCGGGACGCGCGGGCCGGGAGAGACGCAGCTGGAGACCGATCGGCGCAAGATCAACCTGCGCATCGACCATGTGAAGGAGCAGTTGGAGACGGTGCGCAGGATTCGTCGCCAGCAGAGGCAGCGGCGTGAGGCTGTGCCGGTGCCAGTGGTCGCGCTGGTGGGCTACACCAACGCAGGAAAGAGTACGCTGTTCAACGCGCTTACAGAGGCCGGAGTGCTGGAGTCTTCGCGGATGTTCGCCACGCTCGATCCCAAGCTGAAGCTGTTGCAACTACCCAGCCGACGAAAGATTCTGCTGTCAGACACGGTCGGCTTCATTCGCAATCTTCCGCATACGCTGGTGACCAGCTTCCGCGCGACGCTGGAGGAGGTCGAGCGGGCCGAGGTTCTGCTGCATGTGCGCGACGCTTCGAGCGCGATGGTTGACGAGCAGAAGACGCAGGTGGAGAAGGTTCTGGGCGAGTTGGAGGTGGCGGGCAAGCCGGTCATCGAGGTGATGAACAAGATCGACCTGTTGCCGCAGGAGGAACGCGCGCGGACTGCGGGTGGCAGAGGACAGATTGCGGTCTCGGGGTTGACGAAGATCGGCCTGCAGAAGCTGCTGGCGGCGATTGACGAGGCTCTGGTGGTCGATCCACTGGTCGAGGTGCGATTGCGCGTGCCGCAGTCCGAGGGAGCCGCTCTGGCCGCGCTGGAAGCGGGAGCGGTGGTGAGTGCGAAGCAGTTTGAAGGGAATCTGGTGATTCTTACGGTGCGCGGGCCGACATCGCTGCTGGAGCGCTATCGGCGGTTTCGGATAAAAACTTGATGCTGATTTGATCTGCTGAAATCGAGAAGAAGCCGAGTTAAAAAGAACAGGCCGCCTGTCGGGGGAGCGGAGGTAGTGTCCCTTAGCACGCGACCTGTTCGACCCTGGACATCGGGTCTTGGTGGTTTTTTAATTTTAGGCTTCCCCGTGGGTTTGTCAAAGGTTATTTTGGGGGATTTTCTGGCAAAAGTTTTTCGCCGTAGAACCGCACGCTCGGGTCGTGCGAAGATGGATATTGTCTAGCGGTCGTTTGCGGTGGAGCGAGTTTGACACTCGCTAATTCCGGTGCTAGAACTTAGCTGTATTCAAGAAGGATTAACGCGGCTCTCCGGTCTGCCTCCATGGCCCTATGACCTGCTCCCATCATGGGCGAAATACTGAATCAACTCGGTGGACTTGCACTCGGCTCGGTGCCGACGATGGTTATGTTTCTGACACTTGTGGTCGCCTACGGTTTTCTGGTGCGGCGCCCCCTGGATGCAGTGCTGGCGGAACGGCGAGCGCGGACCTCGGGAGCGGTGGAACAGGCGCACGGCGCGATTGCAGCGGCTGAGGCCAAGACGACAGAGTACGAAGACGGGCTGCGCAAGGCCAAGGCTGAGGTCTTTGCTGCGCGCGAGGCGCGGCTAAAGCAGTGGTCTGCGGAGCGCGAGACCGCGCTGTCTGAGGTGCGCACAACGACCGGAGCGAAGATACAGGCCGCGAAGACCGAGATTGAGATGAGCGTAGCGACGGCGCGCAAGCAAATCGACGGAATGAGTGTGGAGTTGAGCGAACAGATTCTGCGAGCGGTAATGCCGTCCGGGACTCGACCGGAGGCTGCGCAGTGAAGAGATTGTTGCGACGAAGTGTACTGGGTGGTTTAACACTGGCGGCGGTGCTGTGCTTCCCTCTGCGCGCGACGCTGGGGCAGGCGCAGTCTGCGGCAGGAACGACGCAAAGCGCTGCGAGTTCGGCTGGCACAACGAATCCTGATGCCGCAAATCCTACAGAGACGCCATCGGCGGATAAAAATCAGCAGACGCAGGAGGGCGACGATCAGTTTCTCAAATCGCCTTCGGTGGTCTGGCTGGGCAAGAAGCTGGGCATTGGCACAGACCACGCATCCGTAATGTCGGACGTGGGGAACTTTGTTCTGCTGGCGCTGGGAATCGCGTGGATTCTGGTGAAGATTCTGCCAAAGACTCTTCGTGATCGGAATACGACGATTCAGAAGAACCTGAAAGAAGCACGGACGGCGACCGAAGAAGCGCAGGCGCGGCTGAGCAGCGTGGAAGAGCGGCTGGGCAAGCTGGATGACGATATCGCCGCGATGCACGCACAGTCGGTGCAGAGTTCCGCCAAAGAAGAGCAGGATCTCAAGGACTCGGTCGAGAGAGAGAAGAAGGCGATTCTGGCTGCGGCAGAGCAGGAGATTGTGGCCGCAACGGCCCATGCGCAGAAGCAGTTGCAGCGTTACGCTGCGGGGTTGGCGATTGAGCAGGCGGCGCAGAAGTTGACGATCTCCGCGGATACCGACCGGCTGTTGGTGCAAGGATTTGCGCAGAAGCTGACCGACGATGGGTCGAAGAAAGGGCAGAACTAATGGCCACGGTCGCTCCACGGTATGCACGTGCGTTTGCGGAGGTTGTCGAGTCGGCGCGGCTGGATGCGAGCGAGGTCGAGCGGCAGATGCGCGACTTCTCGGAGACGCTGGCGGGCAGCACCGAATTGCGCGAGGTTCTGGAGAATCCCTCGATCGAGATGCCCGACAAGCTGAGGGTTTTGGACGGGATTGCGACGCGTATTGGGATGTTCTTTCAGGTTAGAAACTTCATTGCGGTGATTGTGGAGCATCATCGGCTGGGGGAACTGGAAGAGATTCTGGGCGGCTACCGCGAGCTGATTGACAAACAGGAAGACGCGGTTGAGGCGCAGATTACCAGCGCCCGTCCGCTGAACGATGAGGATCGCGCACAGTTGGAAGCGCAGATTGCCAAACTGGCTGGGGCGCGGGTTCACGCAAACTATGCGGAGGATGCGTCATTACTGGGCGGAGCGGTGGTCGAGATTGGTTCGACGGTCTATGACGGATCGGTGCGGGCGCAGTTGCAGCAGCTCAAACAGAGACTGATGAACGCGTAGAGTTTAGATTTTTTTTAGATTTTGGATTCTTGGTTGGATTGAGGTTGAGGAAGACATGGCAAAGATCAACGCGGACGAGATAACCGAGCTGCTCCGCCAGCAGATTGAGAACTACGAACAGCGCATTCAGGTGGACGAGGTTGGAACCGTCATCTCGCTGGGCGACGGAATTGCGCGCGTACACGGGCTGGACAAGGTGATGGCGGGCGAGTTGATCGAGTTCCCTCACGGCGTCGCCGGACTGGCCATGAACCTCGACGAGTCCGAGGTGGGCGCGGTTCTGCTGGGCGACTACACCCTCATCAAAGAGGGCGATCCGGTCAAGCGTACCCGCACGATTATGTCGGTTCCAGTGGGCGATGCGCTGATTGGCCGCGTGGTCGATGCGCTGGGCGCGCCGATCGATGACAAGGGGCCGATTGCGACCGACCAACGGCTTCCGGTGGAACGCATTGCTCCGGGCGTGATCCAACGTCAGGGCGTACGCGAGGCGATGGCGACCGGTATCAAGGCCATCGATACGATGATTCCCATCGGACGCGGCCAGCGCGAACTGCTGATCGGCGACCGGCAGACGGGTAAAACCGCCATTGCGCTGGATACCATCATCAACTCGGCGAAGAACAATCTGATCTGCATCTACTGCGCTATCGGACAGAAGCGCTCGTCGGTGGCGCAGATTGTGAAGACGCTGGAAGAGCACGGCGCGATGGCCTACACCATCGTCGTTGCCGCGACCGCCTCCGAGCCAGCGCCAATGCAGTATCTTGCACCGTTTGCCGCGACCGCGATGGGCGAGTTCTTCCGCGATTCGGGCCGTCATGCGCTGGTGATCTACGACGATCTTTCCAAGCACGCGGTGAGCTATCGTGAGATCTCGCTGCTGCTGCGTCGTCCGCCAGGCCGCGAGGCTTACCCCGGCGACGTGTTCTATCTGCACTCGCGTCTGCTGGAGCGTTCCGCCAAGGTGAGCGACAAGATGGGCGGAGGAAGCCTGACTGCGCTGCCGATCATTGAGACGCAGGCGGGAGACGTCTCGGCGTACATTCCGACCAACGTCATCTCGATCACGGATGGACAGATTTTCTTGGAGACCGACCTGTTCAACTCCGGCGTACGACCTGCGGTAAACGTGGGACTGTCGGTATCGCGCGTGGGATTTGCCGCAGCGATCAAGGCGACCAAGCAGGTTGGTTCGACGTTGAAGCTGGATCTCGCTCAGTACCGCGAACTGGCGGCGTTCTCGCAGTTCGGCTCCGATCTCGACAAGGTCACGTTGCAGCAGTTGAATCGCGGCGCACGGCTGACTGAGTTGCTGAAGCAGCCGCAGTTCAAGCCGCTCACCGTGGAGAAGCAGGTAGCGATTCTCTTCGCCGGGGTCAACGGACTTCTGGATGACGTTGAGGTTCCCGATCTGCGCGCGTTTGAAGATGGGTTCTACCCGTATTTGGAGAGTTCCGCGCCAACGGTGCTGACCGATATTGCGACCAAGAAGGCTCTCGATGACGACATCAAGGCGCGATTGACGGCAGCGGTGAAGGATTACAAAGCGCTGTTTCTGGCGGATTTGAAGGACAAGCAGGAAGCGGACAAGAAAGAGCTAGCGGCGAAATAATCCATGGCGAACGTACTCGATCTTCGGCGACGCATCCGCAGTGTGAAGAACACGCGGCAGATCACCAAGGCCATGAAGATGGTCTCGGCGGCCAAGCTGCGACGCGCGCAGGAACGCGCCATGCGAGCGCGGCCTTACGCAGAGGCTCTGTCCAACGTGCTGGTCTCGCTGGTGCGACGATCCGACCTCTACGACGAACAGACGGACGAGATTCTGCATCCTCTGCTGATTGAGCGCGAAGAGAAGAACGTGTTGGTGATCGTGGTCGCCGGCGACAAGGGTTTCGCCGGAGCGTTCAACTCCAACATTGCCAAGGCGGCGCAGCACTTCATCGACAGCCGACGCGCGATAGGCCAGACGATTGATCTGGAGCCAGTGGGCAAGAAGGCGGTTGCCTTCTACAAGAAGAAGATTGCCGCAGCAGTTCACGAGCGGATCGCAGAACACTACGACAACGACCAATCGACCCACTACACCGTGGTGCGGCATCGCGCGCAGCCGATCGAGGTGGCAGCGGAACACCCAACGATGCTGTTGCGCGTGGGCATCGAGGAGGTCTCGGCGATGGTGCATGACATCGTCGCTCGCTATGAGCGGGCGGAGATCGACTCGGTCTACGTCGTCTACAACGAGTTCAAGAGCGTGATCGCGCAGCGCGTGGTGGTAGAGAAGATGCTGCCAATCCGCAAGCTGGGGGTGCAGGAGATTACGGCATTTGAAGAGATGACGGAAGAGGAGCGCGAGGCGGCGGTTCGCGCAGCGCACTCGGCGGGAGTCTCGGTCTTCCCAATGGAGGACGACATGGCGAAGTCGGAGGCGAAGTTCGGAACCGCTGAGGTGGATTACATCTACGATCAGGCTCCGGGACAGCTCTTCCATAACCTGATGCCAAAGTATGTGACGACGCAGATCTATCATGCGCTGCTGGAGTCCGCAGCGGCCGAACATGCGGCGCGCATGACGGCCACAGACGCAGCCAGCAAGAACGCAGAGGACTTGATCGGCAGCTTGAGCTTGACTATGAACCGCGTACGGCAGGCGGCGATTACCAAGGAGATTATCGAGATTGTAAGCGGCGCTGCGGCGCTGTAGTTTGCGGCAGTTCGCGTAGAAGTTTGTGGCAGGATTCAGACGGTTTGCAACAGGATTTAGGGACTAAAAAGACTATGGCAGAGAATATTGGACGAGTAATTTCGATCAGCGGACCGGCCGTTGATGTGCAGTTCGAAGAGAAGACAATGCCGCCGATCTATCAGGCGTTGCGCATCGTCAGCGATGGCTTCGATGTTCCGCAGCCGCTCTCGGTGATCGTCGAGGTGGAACAACATCTGGGCGAGGGCCGTGTGCGCTGTATCGCGATGGTGGCGACCGAGGGCATGGTGCGCGGGATGAAGGCCATCGACACCGGCGCGGGAATCACGATTCCTGTGGGGCGCGGAACGCTGGGTCGCGTGATGAACGTGCTGGGCGAGCCGGTCGACGAGTTGGGGCCAATCACGTCGGAGTTCCACATGCCGATCCATCGTCAGGCTCCAGCCTTCGACGAGCAGTCGACCAGCGAGGAGATGTTTGAGACTGGAATCAAGGTCATCGACCTGATCCAGCCCTTCCTCAAGGGCGGAAAGATTGGCCTCTTCGGCGGCGCGGGCGTGGGCAAGACGGTCGTCATTCAGGAGTTGATCAACAACGTCGCCAGCAATCACGGTGGCTTCTCGGTCTTCGCCGGAGTCGGCGAACGTACCCGCGAGGGCAACGATCTTTGGGTCGAGTTTCAGGAGTCGGGCGTTATCAACCTGACCGAGTTTCAGAAGTCCAAGGCCACGCTGATCTACGGCCAGATGACCGAACCTCCGGGGGCGCGTCTTCGCGTTGCGCTGACCGGACTGACGGTTGCAGAACACTTCCGCGACGAAGAGGGCGCGGACACGTTGCTGTTTATCGACAACATCTTCCGCTTCACGCAGGCGGGTTCTGAGGTCTCCACGCTGCTTGGCCGCATGCCTTCGGCTGTGGGCTATCAGCCGAATCTGGCGACCGAGATGGGCGAGTTGCAGGAGCGCATCACGTCGACCAAGAAGGGCTCGGTAACCTCGGTGCAGGCTGTCTATGTTCCGGCGGACGATTTGACCGATCCGGCTCCGGCGACAACCTTCGCTCACCTCGATGCAACGACTGTTCTCTCGCGTCCCCTGTCGGAGCTGGGAATCTATCCGGCGGTCGATCCGCTGGCCTCGACCTCGCGGATTCTGTCGCCGCGCATCGTTGGCCAGGAGCACTATGATGTGGCTCAGGGCGTGAAGAAGATTCTGCAACGCTACAAGGATCTGCAGGACATCATCGCGATTCTGGGTATCGACGAACTGTCGGAGGAGGACAAGACGACCGTTGCGCGCGCGCGTAAAGTCCAGCGCTTCCTCTCGCAGCCCTTCCATGTGGCTGAGGTCTTCACCGGAATTCCGGGAGCCTACGTCAAGGTTGCCGATACCGTGCGCAGCTTCAAGGAGATCATCGAGGGCAAGCACGATGCGATCCCCGAGCAGGCCTTCTACCTGAAGGGCGGAATCGAAGACGTGCTGGCAGCGGCGGAGAAGATGAAGCAAACAGCATAGAAGCAGTTATGTGTTGGCGAAGGCGGCTTTGCAAGGGACGGGCTTTAGCCCGTCCACAAGCGCCCAAACAGAATCGAAGGGGCTTTAGCCCCCGAAGCATATGACAAGCAGGGAAGATATGGCTGAGGCGGTTGCAAATTCGGGGTTGTTGACGGTTCATCTGGTGACGCCGGATCGGCTGCTGCTGGAGGCTACGGCAGTGTCGGTCGAACTGCCGTCGAGTTCGGGGTACATGGAGGCGCTCTACGGCGCGGCTCCCCTGCTCTCCGAGCTGGGCGCGGGCGAGGTGCGGCTGCACGGAGGTACGTCGGGCGATCAGATCTTCTTCGTCGCGTGGGGATTTGTCGAGGTGCTGCCGGAGCGAGTGACGATTCTGGCCGAGACGGCGATGCCGCCCAACGAGATCGACGTCGAAGAAGCTCGGCAGGAGCTTGCACTGGGCGAGACGATGTGGAACGAGTCAGGCGACGATGGCACGAAGTATGAATACGCCAATCTGATGACGCGACAAGCAGAGGAGAAACTCGCCTCGGCCAAGGACACGGGCGCCAAGGACTAGCGCCGACATTCAGGACTCTTATTCGCCGCGCAGATTGAAACCAATCTGCGCGGCGTTTCTATTTCTGCCAGCCGTTACGCCTTATTTCGGCTGCGCGGTCATGCGCAGGTAGGGCTTCACCGTCTTATAGCCGGGGAAGATCTTTGCGGCGTCCTCGTTGGAGACGGCTCCGGTGATGATGACCTCCCCGCCCTGCTTCCAGTTGGCTGGGGTTGCGACCTTGTGCTTCGCCGTGAGCTGGATGGAGTCGAGGACGCGAATGATCTCGTCGAAGTTGCGACCTGTGGTCATGGGGTAGGCGAGCGTCAGCTTGATGCGCTTGTCCGGGCCGATGATGAAGACCGTGCGCACGGGCGCGTTGTTGGCTGGGGTGCGGCCCTCGGCGGTGGCTCCATCGTCGGCGGCGAGCATGTCGTAGAGCTTGGCAACCTTCAGCTCAGGATCGCCGATGAGCGGGAAGTTGACCTTGGCTCCGCCGACCTCTTCAATATCCGCAGCCCATTTTTCATGGTTGTCCACTGGATCGACGCTGAGGCCGATGACCTTGACTCCGCGCTGGGCAAACTGCGTTTCAAGGTTGGCGACGGCGCCAAGTTCGGTGGTGCAGACCGGAGTGAAGTCCTTGGGGTGAGAGAAGAGAATCACCCAGTTGTCGCCGATCCAGTCGTGAAAGTGAATCGTTCCCTGAGTGGTTTCGGCGGTGAAATCGGGAGCTATATCGTTGATGCGGAGAGACATAATCGTTACCTCGATTTTTTTAAAAGACTTACCAAGCATTCGATGATTGGGCGATGAAATCGGATGAACTTTCCTGCACAATAAATCGCCCAATCGTTATCTCTAGGCGGGAATGAATTACTGGAATCGAAGTTTCCGGCAATGATTCACTAATACGCATCCTCACACGTCGTACCCGTTACGACAACAGTAATCCATAAAGTTCAGATTGGTTGTCGTAGTCGCGAATTATGTTAAAAAGTGTGCGCGTATGGACGCACCATTCTTACAGCAAGTGGACGCCTTTTCCGTTTGGGATGCACTTGATTTCAACAGAGTGCCGGATGAAATCGCCAATAGGGACAGGGTGTTTGAAGACTCGGTGGATACGCAAGGGAAAACCCGCCCTATTTTCGCTTTTATTTCGCCGTTGCCAAGCTGGGTCGTCGCTCGTAGTGTGAGTAAGCACTCAAGAACGCGATGTTCCTGAGTACTAGACAAAGTTAGCAAAAGTCGATCACCAAAGACTGAGCAAGAAAGCAGATTGTTTCTCCTAAATTTGATTTGAAAGTAGCTGGAGACCGCGTGATTGCGGCTCCGCTGCGCACTGTTTCTGACTGTATCAACGCCTCATTAAAGTCGTTTTGAGTTCTCGGAGATCTTGTCTGAGAAGGACTCATTGCGGTCGAAAAGCGGCAGTCAGGCGGATTGCGCTTGCGGGGAGTCGCGCGGCAAAAAAGCACTTTCGCACCTCGCGATCTGTCGTTTGTAGCGACGACCGGGGCACTGACTCCTTGCGGAGCAGACAGGAGAGCTTCGCCTTGTGGAACCGACTTGCAGTACGAAAGATCAAGATTTCGGGTAAATTCGCCAGCCGGCCCGGGCATGTACCACCTTATGGCCGTAGCGGTAGCGTCGGAGATTTAATCGCCCGCGCGCTCTACGGAAGACCTTAACCGCCCATCGGCGTATCTGCCAACCAGCAGAGGCGTTCGACCAGGCCCAACCGCCATGCTGCACCGCTCGATCGGTACTGAAGCCGATGACTGGTGTTTGCAGGCAGAAGCGAGAAGCTGAGCAAGATGCGCCCCAAGAAGACAATCCTCTGTGTTGATGCCAATGAACAAGTCCTATCGGTACGAACCTTTTTGCTGGAGACGCGCGGCTATCGTGTGATTGCAGCGACCGATCCGCACGAGGCTCTGGCAATAATCGAAAACTCTCTGCCTAGCTCGATCGATCTGTTGCTGTGCGACCTGATTATGCCGCAGATGGATGGCAATGAACTGGTGCGAAGAGCCAAGCAGATGCTGCCGATGCTGCCGGCGATGATCGTCTCCGGCACGGTGACAGCGTATGACCGCGCGGGTCGGGCCGACGCTTTTCTGCCCAAGGGAGCCTGCTCTCCGGCCGAGGTGCTGGAGCGGGTAAGAATTCTGGTGGCGCGCAAGCGTGGACCGAAGAAGCACCCGATGTCGGTTCCGGCGATGATGCCAAACCAAGGGATGGCGATGCCTGTGTCGCTCTCTGCCTGATCCAGCCCTCGCCGCATAGCGAGAGCCTATTTGGAATCTCAATCTCTTATCCCTTAACAGACTGCTGAAGTCTTTCTACCAGCGGGGCAGAGTGCCGCACACCGAACAAAATGCGGGAATTGTCCCTTTCCTCCGTTCAAAGTTCAGAAGAACAATGCATTTGGACGAAACTTTTGCGACGCGAAATCGTATCCATAGGTAGGGAAACGCATCGGGCAGCAACGGCTTCGAGCCTTAACAGCCCGTGGTGAAAGTCAAGTTTTGAAACGGCACGGCTTCAGCCGTGCCGTAACTGGTGCAAAATTACCGCGGGCTTTAGCCCCTGAGGGAAATTTTCAGGCAGTTTGGACTTTTACCACGGACTGTTAAGACAGGAAGTTTTTTGTCTGTCGTTGGGCGATGGGGCTAGTGTATAAGGCGGCAGGGTTGTCCGAGAGAAGCGTTCCTGAAGACAGATGCAGACAAGGATGCAGATGGAAATTTTGAAGAAATCGCTCGCGCGTAGTGTGGCCATTGGCGTTGTATTGACTCTGGCAGGGACTGCTGGATCTGTAGCGCAGGCGCAGAGCGCACCGGCGACGGCGGCAGCCGCTCCCACCACGGCGAGCAGTTCGCAGCGAGGTACGGTAAAGGCGATTGCGGGCAGCACTCTGACCATTGCGACCGATACTGGGCTGGCGGTTACGATCAACGTGGCGGTAGGAGCGAAGATTCTGCAACTGCCCGTGGGAAGCACCAGTCTGAAGGACGCAACGGCAATCCAACTGAGCGATATTGCTGTTGGCGATCGCGTACTGGTGACCGTCAAGGCGGGCGATGCGGCAGGGAGCTTCAACGCGGCGCGGGTGATCTTGATGAAGTCCTCCGACATTGCCCAGATGCAGGCGACGCAGCAGGCCGACTGGAAGGCGCGCGGAGTGGGCGGCATCGTTAGCTCCGTCGACCCAGCCAGCGGGGCGATTACGCTGACGGTGGGAACGAAGAAATTGATTGTGAATACTTCGAGCAAGACGGTCTTTCGCCGCTCGGCGGGAGACTCGGTGAAGTATGAAGACACAAAGCTGGGAACACTCAGCCAAATTCAGCCCAAGGATCAGGTGCAGGCGCGCGGAACCAAGTCCACCGACGGAAGCTCGATGGAGGCCGAAGAGGTTGTGAGTGGTTCCTTCGAGAACCTGTCGGGACTGTTGCTGAGCGTGGACATGGCGACGGGAAAGATTACCCTGAGGGATCTGGCGACCAAGAAGCTTGTGACCGTCAACGTGACGCCGAAATCTGACATCCGCAGCCTGCCTCTCCAGATGGCGACAAGGGTTGCTGCGCGCACGACCGGAAGCGGAGCGAGTAGCGGAGCGGCAGGAACCGACGGGGCGCGCAGGTCGGCTGGAGCGGATCTGTCGCAGATGATTGCGCGTCTTCCTGCGGGATCGCTGAGCGATCTGAAGAGCGGCGATGCGGTGATGGTCGTGGCATCTGGGGCGAGTACCGGAACCGGACCGATGACGGCGATTACCCTGCTCACCGGAGTAGAGCCGATCCTGACCGCAAACCCGAACGGCGGCATGAGTCTGTCGATGAACGTAAGCGCAGGTTCGAGCGGCGAGTAGCTGCTGATCCATCTCTGAAATGACTTTCAATCTGAATCACGATCTTCAACTTTTGTACGCTGCAATTTTCTTAGGAGTCAGGATGTCTTTTCGATCGCGTCTGCTGTCTGCACTACTAATTGTGGGAGTCTCGGTTTCTATGGGTTCGTCGTTGGCGATGGCGCAGCAGGCCACGCCTCCGGCCTCCAGCGCTGCGGGTTCTGGTGCCCCCGTCTCTGGAGCTACGCTGCATGGCAGCGTGTTGGATCCCGATAATGCTCTGATCCCGGGAGCTACGGTAACGCTGACGCCTGCCACGGGCAAGGCTCTAAGCACAGTCTCCAAGAGCGATGGAACCTACACTCTGCGCGGCGTGGCGGCGGGAACTTATACGCTGAGCGTAAAGGCCGTGGGCTTTGGCGGCTTCACCAAATCGGCGATCAAGGTGGTGGCAGGAGTGAGCCTGAGCCTGGACGCAACGTTGCCCCTAGGGGAGCAGGAGCAGGTCGTAACGGTGACGACGAATCCGGTGACGCTGAGCGTGGATCCGGACAACAATGCCAGTTCAACGGTGATTACCGGAGCGGCTCTGGACGCGCTCTCCGACGACCCGGACGACCTGCAGAGCGAGTTGTCGGCGCTGGCCGGACCCTCGGCTGGGCCAGACAGTGCGCAGTTCTACATCGATGGATTTACCGGCGGGCAGCTTCCTCCAAAGTCTTCGATTCTGTCGATTCGCATCAACCAGAATCCTTTTTCGGCGCAGTATGATCGGCTGGGCTACGGGCGCATCGAGATCCTCACCAAGCCGGGAACCGACAAGCTCCACGGTAACTTCATGACGATGTATGGGGGCAAGTCTCTGAATACCTCGTCGCCATTTCTGGGGCCAACCGGACAGCCGGACTATCACACGCTGTTCTTTATGGGCAACGTGACCGGGCCGATCCGCGAGGGAATGTCGTTTACCCTCTCCGGCTCGCACCGTACGATGGATGACAATTCGATTATCAATCCCACAGCGTTTTATAGCAGTTCAGCTACTTCGACGACGCTGTGCGATCCGGGCGCTGATCCGAACACGGGTTCCTATACCGACTGCTCCAGCTACGCGTTTCCAACCAATGCGCGCGCACTGGCTACGCCGGCGACACGATGGGACTTCAGCCCACGGCTGGACATGATGCTGGGCGCAAAGAATACGCTGACAACGCGCTATCAGTACGAGTCGGGAACCAGCAGCGTCAACCCGTCGGTCAACAGCAAGCTGCTCGATACCGGCTCTGACAGCTATAACAACGAGCAGGAGATTCAGGTCAGCGAGACGCAGTTGATCAGTTCGAAGGTAATCAACGAGACGCGGTTTGAGTATCAGCACAGTTCATCGCACTCGACTCCGCTAAACACCGATCCAGCGATCAACGTGACGGGAGCGTTCAGCGTGGGCGGAGGAAGTCTCGCCTACAGCACTGGGGATCACGTCGAGGTGCAGAACTATACGTCAGTGCAGTTGGCAAAGAACTTCCTGCGCTTTGGCGGACGGTTGCGGACTTCGAGCGAAGATAACTTCTCGGAATCTGGAGCCACCGGATCATTTACCTATGATTATTTGCTGGACCCATGCACCGACCCCAGCGTGACTAATAAGCCGAGCAACTGCGCCGTTACCTCAATCACTCCGCAGGCGAGCCTTCCGGCAGGCCAGATCTGTGCTGGCAGCACTAACTCTACGCAGATCTCGTCGTACCAGTGCGGCATTGCGAGTCGGTTCTCGATCAGGACGATCAACGTCCCCACGATTGCCGCTCGGGAGACCGATTTCGGCTTCTACGCCGAGGACGACTGGAAGGCGAAGCAGAATCTGACGATCAGCTACGGACTGCGATACGAGGGGCAGAACGTGATTAGCAGTACCCATGACTTTGCCCCGCGCGTTTCGTTTGCCTATGGCGTTCCACGCAAGAGCGGGAAGACGATTACGGTTCTGCGCGGCGGATATGGCCTCTTCTACAACCGGTTTGGACTGGGCAGCATCGAGTCGCAGATCGCCAATACGCCGAGCAATGCGATAACCACGACCTACAAGAATCTGACCGCAAGCTGCAACCCAACCACAGGAAGCACGGGCTGCATCTCGTCTTCAACCGGCACAGCTTCTTCGACCTCGCCGACGATCAACGACCCGAATCTGCGCAGCGCCTACATCATGCAGTCGGCGGCGACGGTGGAGCAGCAGGTAGGCAAGTATGCCAATCTGTCGATGACCTACCTGAATACGCGCGGAATACACCAGTTTCTGACGCGTAGCCTTCCGGTCACCACGACGGTGAGCGGAGTAACAACAACCACGATCAACAATACGAACGAGTCGGAGGGCGTCTTCCGGCAGAACCAGATCAACGTCAACGGTCGGATACAGATGACGAACGGGCTGAGCCTGATGGGCTGGTACTCGGCGAGCTGGGCCAATACCAATACGAGCAACATCAGCGATCCGTTCGACTCTACGGTGGACTACGGACGAGCGAGCTTTGGAGTTCGTAACAGGGTGGGGATCTTCGGCAACATTCTGCTACCCTACCGAATCACAGCCAGCCCGATGCTGATTGCCAGTTCGGGATCGCCGTACAACATAACGATGGGAACGCAGGACAGCGTCACAAATGGCGGCAACGACCGTCCAGCCTTTGCGCAGGGTGTGACGGCGGCTACGGCTAGCTGCACCAACGCGAACAGCTTCAGCAGCGCGAATCCTTATACGGCGGGTGGAACGAACAACCAGATTCCGGTGAACTTCTGCACTGGACCGGCCAGCGTCTCGGTGAATATGAGGCTGGGGAGAACCTTCGGCTTCGGGCCGAAGACGGCGGCGGCCCTGGCTAAGGCTGCGGCGGCTGCGCAGCAAGCCAGCCAGCCTGGCGGTCCCGGTGGACCCGGCGGCGGTCCTGGCGGCGGGCGTGGTGGCCCGGGCGGTGGCGGCGGTGGACGTGGCGGCCCCGGGGGGCCTCCCTCTGGCGGAAGCTCCAGCACGGGGCGGAAGTATAACCTGACCATTAGCGCAATGGCGCAAAACCTCTTCAACGAGGTCCCCTACTCCACTCCGAACAGCACTCTGAATAGCCCGAAGTTTGGTCAGACGACCAGCATTACGAGCGGAAACGCAGTGCGGAAGATTATGCTCCAGGCAAACTTCAGCTTCTAGCCATACGTTCACAGCCAACAAAACGGGCTCGACCAGAGATTCTGGTCGAGCCTGTTTTGTTGCCACAAGCCTCTTAGATATTTTTTCAGCGGAGTGTCAGGGCGGATTACGGTACGCGTGAACGCGTACCCTTCCGACGGGTTGGATACGACATGCGGGAACGCATCTCCTTCCGAAGGACGGGAGTACGACATGCGGAAATGAATTGTCATTCTGAGCGAAGCGAAGAATCCCCGTATTTTGTTCGTGCTGCTACGGTCTACACCATTGCCCGGATTGCGTTACTTGCCGGGTTCTCCCATGTGGCGGACGGTCATCTGTAGGATGCGCGCGTTGTGGGGCTGCGAGCAGGCGAAGACGATCGTGTCGGCGACCTCGGACGGCTCCATCATGTAGGAGTTCTTCACGCCCTCCTCGGTGCGACCCTTGCCTACGGCGAACTCCGACTTCACGCCGCCCGGACAGATCGTTCCCACCTTGACGCCGAACTTGCGCAGCTCTCCATCCAGCGCCTGGGCAAAGCCCACCTGCGCAAACTTGCTGGCGCAGTAGACCGCCTCGCCCGGGTAGCCCTGAATGCCGGCCACCGACGAGATGAAGAGGATCTCTCCGCTCCGCTGCGCGATCATCCCCGGCGCGGCGTGGCGCGCAAACAGGAAGCTGCTCTTCATGTTGACGTCCATCAGCGCGTCGTACTCCTCAACGCTGGTGTCGACGAGGTTCTTGTAGTTCCCTGCCCCGGCGTTGTTGATCAGAATGTCCAGCCGGCCAAACTCGCTGACCGCCAGCGCGATGCACTGCTGCGCGGTGGCCTCTTCGGTTGCGTCGCCTGCAAAAAACACGGCCTTGCCGCCCTTGGCCCGGATCGCCTCACACAACTCGCGCAAGCGCTCCTCGCGCCGCGCCGTCACAACGACATTCACGCCCTTCTCCGCGAAGGCGAGCGCCGTGGCCCAGCCGATTCCCGAGCTGGCTCCGGTGACGAGAACGGTCTTTCCTGAAAGGCGATTCGCATCTGACATTTGTGCAAGGCTCCTAAGTTGAATTTGAGCTAGTACCGCGTGCTCTTTTAGTTTGTCATCCCCGAAGGGGATCTGCTTTTGTTTTTCTAACAACCTTTTCATTCGGTCACGCTACTAGAGCATTTTTGCCAGTGTTACAGAGTATCGCGCGGCGAAAAAAATACAGGGATTCTTCGCTTCGCTCAGAATGTCAATTCTTATATCTCTACAACAATAGTGAAAATGCTCTAAAAGTAGCGGGCGCGCCTGAAAAGCAATCCGCGACCCAACTGGAATGCTAACATTCGCCTATGTCTTCTTGCGAAACTCCCGCACAATCCAACCAGCCTGCGCTCGTAGAGGCGCACGGTCTGGTCAAGGAGTATCCACGCGACAGCGCCTCCAACGACGGCGTCACGCGCGTCGTAGACGAGGTGTCGTTCGCCATCCAGCCCGGCGAGACGCTCGGCCTGGTCGGCGAGTCGGGCTGCGGCAAGTCGACCGTTGCGCGCATTCTGCTGCGTCTGATCGAGCCGACCGCTGGCGAGGTCTTCTTCGAGGGCCAACCGCTGCCGCCCGCCTCCTCCGCGCAGATGCGCGCCCTGCGCCGCCGCATGCAGATCGTCTTTCAGGATCCCTACGCCGCGCTCAATCCGCGCATGACCGTCGCGCAGATTCTGGGCGAGCCCTTCGCCATTCACCGCGAGCCTCCCGCCGAGGGACTGCCCGCGCGCCTCAACGAGTTGCTGCGCTCGGTCGGACTCGACGACTCCGCCCTGCCGCGCTATCCGCACGAGTTCAGCGGCGGCCAGCGCCAGCGCATCAACATCGCCCGCGCGTTGGCTCTGCGACCGCGCCTGCTGGTTCTGGACGAGCCGGTCAGCGCGCTCGACGTCTCGGTCGGTGCGCAGGTCATCAATCTACTGCAAGAGCTGCAACGTACACTCGGCCTTACCTATCTATTCATCTCGCACTCCATGCCGTTGGTACGCTACCTCTGCGACCGCATCGCCGTGATGCAGCGCGGGTGTCTGGTCGAACTCGGCGACTGCAAGCAGGTCTGCGAGTCCCCGCAAAGCCCTTACACCAAGCAACTCATCGCCGCAACGCCCGAGATGCCCGTATCGCTGACTCTGTAACGCGCAAGCATCTACAATGAAAAGAGGATGATTTCCAGCCTCAGCGCGCACGTTCCCTATCTCTGGTTAGTTGCAGCATCGTTCATCGCGGGTGCGATCAATGCGATGGCGGGCGGCGGCTCGTTCATCTCGTTTCCTGCGATGATCGCCATCGGAGTGCCGCCGATTCAGGCCAACGCGACCAACACGGTAGCACTATGGCCGGGCCAACTCACCTCGGTCTGGGCTCTGCGCACTCACCTTCGTCGGGATCTACTTGCCGTCGTCGTCATCGCGGCGATGCTGGGCGGCATCAGCGGAGCTGAAGTCCTGTTGCACACCCGCCCGCGAACCTTCATGCATCTGGTTCCCTGGCTGCTGCTCACCGCGTCGATGCTCTTCTGGATCAGCGGCCCGATCTCGCGCTGGTTGAAGAGCCGCTCCGCCACGCCACACGCCACACGCACCCCGGCGATGCTACCTCTCTTCCTCACCCTGCTCCCTATCTGCTTCTATATTGGCTACTTCGGTGCAGGCGCAGGCTTTCTGCTGATGAGCGCACTCGCCGTCTTCGGCGTGGAAGAGATGAACGAGTTGAACTCCCTGAAGGTTCTTGGCGCATGTCTCGCCAACCTCTGCGCCGTGCTCACATTTATCTGGGGCGGCGCGGTAATCTGGCACTACTGCCTGGTCTCGATGGTCTTTGCCGCGGTAGGCGGCTACGTCGGCGCGCAGTACGCCCGTCGCATGAGTCCCAACGTCCTGCGCAGCATCGTCATCGTCATCGGATGCACCATGGCCGCCTACTTCTTCTGGAGACAGTAATGATTCTCGCCCTAAACCTCGCCTTCCGCCAGCTCACTCCGGCGCATGTCATCGACCTCGGCTACGTTGCGGCCTTCTGCACCACTGCGGCCTTCGTCCCGCAACTAATGCGAGTCATTCGTCTTCACTCTGCGCGAGAGATCTCTCTGCCCACCTTCATGCTCTTCAGCGTGGGAGTCTTTTTCTGGCTGATCTACGGCCTCGCCATCTGGTCGATGCCGGTCATCGTATCTAACCTGATAACGCTGGGAATCTCAGTCAGCATTCTGGTTCTCAAGCTGCGCTACGACCGCCACGCAATCGAGGAGATTGAACCATGAGTCACGAAGGAATCCGCATCGTCAGCGCCGAAGAGGCCCTGCGCAGCTCAGCCGAGGCAGCCGCTCACATGGGCGAAGGACTCCCCGCCGAGGCCGTAACCCCGCTCAAGGTGCGCGTGAAGAAATCCGAAGGCACCGGCATCGAGATCGACTGGCGCGACGGCCATGCCAGCTCGTGGCCCTTCCGCTGGCTGCGCGACGCCTGCCCCTGCGCCACCTGCAACAGCGAGCGCCAGGCCGAAAGCCGCGCTCCCGGCGAGCCGCGCCCCAAGTCGCAAGATCCCTTCGCCCTCTATCAGGCTCCGCCGCTGCCCGAGGAGATCACCTCGGTCGGCAACTACGCCCTGAAGATTCAGTGGAACGACGGTCATCAGGCCGGAATTTACTCCTGGGCCTACCTGCGCAGCGTCTGCCAGTGTCCCCTCTGCAAACCGCCGCAGAGTTAGCAGCCCGTGGTGAAAGTCAAGTTTTGAAAGGGCACGGCTTCAGACGTGCCGTAACTGGTGCAAAATTAACGCGGGCTTTAGCCCATGAGGGAAATCCCCAGGCAGTTCGGACTTTTACCACGGACTGTTAGGGCATTTTAGAAATCGCTACTGACCAATTTGCTGTCATTCCGTAGCATCTTTTGTTTGTCATTCCGTAGCATCTTTTGTTTGTCATTCCGTAGCATCTTTTGTTTGTCATTCCGCAGCATTTTTGTTTGTCATTCCGCAGCGAAGCGAAGGAATCTGCTTTTCCCTTCGACTATTCTGACCACTTCTTCGTTTGTCATCCTGAGCAGAGCGAAGGATCCCCGCATTTTGCTCGCTGCGCGATGATCTACGCCATTACCGAAAATGCATCTAGGCGATCCCGAGCATTCGCAGGGCTTCCTCAACGGTCTGCGCCACCAGCACGATCTCGCGCCTCTTCTGCGTCAACATTCCCTGCGCGACGCAGTCGTCGAGGAAGGCCAACAGCCCGTCGTAGAAGCCGTTGGTGTTGAGCAGCAGCACGGGCTTGGAGTGAATCTTCAACGTCTGCCAAGCCAGAACCTCGAAGAGCTCTTCAAAGGTTCCGAAGCCTCCGGGCAGCGCAATGAACGCATCCGACCGTGCGCCGATCATCGCCTTGCGCGTGTGCATGGTGTCGGTCACATGCAGCTCGGTCAGCCCCTGATGCGCGACTTCAAGATCCACCAGCACGGTGGGGATCACGCCAACCACGCGTCCACCGGCATCCAGCGCAGCCTCGGCGACGGAGCCCATCAGCCCAAGCCTTCCCCCGCCATAGACCACGCCAACGCCGCACAGAGCCAGCGCCCGCCCAACCTCGGCAGCGGCGGCGCGATAGATCGGATCAGCCCCATCGGCAGAGGCGCAGAAGACGGCAACGTTTTGGATCGTAGCGGATGGAGCGAGCGGAGAGATGGAGATAGGAAATGACATCGTTGTTACGATTATCCTCCACCCGAAGCATTGGTTCGAGTTACGCGCAATTCCCTGCACTTGGTAGGGATGGCAAAGAGCAGATTGACCTTCTTCCATCCATCGCGCGCACGGGGTTGAGCGCACGCCACCTGATCGCATTCCATCGCCCATTCGCAATCCACCGCTCCCCCGATTAAGATAGAGACTGGAGCGTTTAAATCAGTGTCTCGCCTTCTCGAAAACATGAACCCGCAGCAACAGGAAGGCATTAAGGCCGTCGATGGTCCCGTGCTTCTTCTCGCCGGAGCCGGATCGGGCAAAACCCGCGTCATTACGCACCGCATCGCCTATCTGATTGAAGAGCGCGGCGTTCCTGCGGACTCGATTCTGGCCGTCACCTTCACCAACAAGGCCGCCAAGGAGATGGGCGAGCGCGTCGAAAAGATTCTCGGTCACAACTCGCTGGCGCAGCCCCTGCTCTGCACCTTCCACAGCTTCTGCGTACGCATGTTGCGCCGCGACATCGAGGCCCTGCGCGTCCGGTCTGCAAACGGCGAGTGGGTCGGCCTCACCCGCAGCTTCGCCATCTACGACGAGAACGATCAGCAGGCCGTGGTCAAGACCGCGCTCAAGCGTCTGGGCATCGACGACAAATCGCTGAAACCCCGCGTCGCTCTCGGCCGAATCAGTTGGGCGAAGAACCACATGATCGACCCGCAGCAGTACTTCCTCGCCAGCACCAACCCCGGCGAAGAGAAGATTGCGCACATCTTCGAGATCTATCGCAAGGAGCTGGCCAAAGCCAACGCGCTGGACTTCGACGACCTGCTGCTGGAGGCTGTGCGCCTGCTCAAGACCGTTCCCGAGGTGCGCGAGCGCTACAATCGCCGCTATCGCTACCTGCTGATCGACGAGTATCAGGACACCAACAGCCCACAGTACGAACTGATGAAGCTGCTTGCCGGACCCGCGCGCAACGTCTGCGTCGTCGGCGACGAGGACCAGTCCATCTACAGCTGGCGCGGCGCGGACATCAAGAACATTCTGGAGTTCGAGAAGGACTTCCCCAACGTCCGCACCATTCGTCTGGAGCAGAACTATCGCTCGACCCAGATCATCCTCGAAGGCGCGGGAGCGGTCGTCTCCAACAACACCCAGCGCAAGGGCAAGACGCTCTTCACCACGCGCGAGGGCGGCAGCCTGATCGGCTACTACGAGGCCCCCGACGGCGAGAATGAAGCTCTCTTCGTCGCCGACCGCATCCAGCAGTACCTGCGCGCCGCAGCATCCAGCGAGAACGAGAACCCGCCGCGCTGCGCTGTCCTCTACCGCACCAACTCGCAGTCGCGACTAATCGAAGAGGCTCTGCGCCGCTATCAGATTCAGTACCACATGGTCGGCGGCTTCTCCTTCTACGACCGCGCCGAGGTCAAGGACATCCTCAGCTACATGAAGCTGGTGCTGAACCCGCACGACTCGGTCTCGCTCGGTCGAGTCGTCAACTCGCCGCCACGCGGCATCGGCAAGACGACGATGGAGGTCATCGAGCGCATCGCTCTAACAACCGGCCTCAGCAGTTGGGACGCCATCGCCCGCGCCAGCGAAGAGAAGCTTCTGCCTGCGCGCGCGCTGGTCGCCCTCGCCAACTTCCGCCGCCTCATCGAAGACGCCCGCGCCATGCTCGGCCCCGACTTTGCCGCAAAGCTCGCCGCCGATCTGGCTCCCGAAGACGGCGCGCCGGAAGATGGACCCGAGAGCGATACAAACGAAGACACCAACTTCAACCCCGATGAGTTCGCCGCTGAAGATGTAACGGAATCCGGTACAAATCAAGATTCGAGCTTCGATACAACCTTCAACTTCGGCTTCGACTTCGGCCCCGCAGAGGTCGTCGCCGCCTCCAGCGAGACTGAGTCGGTCGACTCGGCGAGCTTCAATCCCTTCGCTCCCGTCGTGCTGAAGGAAGAGAAGCCCCGCGCGGCACACAGCAGCACAGAAGACCCCGCCGAGCGCGCCGCCGAGCGCATTATGTCCGACGCGCCCGACGCATTTCGCAAGCCGGGCGAGGCCGCAACTCTCCCCGAACTCATCAAGTTTCTCAACGACCGCTCGGGCTACCTCCGCGTTCTGGAGGACGAGGCCACGCCCGAGTCCTTCTCCCGCATCGAGAATCTGAAGGAACTGGCCAACGCCGCGCAGGACGCGCAGGAACGCGGCGAGACGCTCTCGGACTTCCTCGACCATGCCGCACTGGTCTCCGACGCCGACTCCTACTCCTCCGAGGCGCGCGTCACGCTGATGACGCTGCACGCCGCCAAGGGACTGGAGTTCCCGCTAGTGTTTCTCACGGGCCTCGAAGAAGGACTCTTCCCCAACTCGCGCTCCATCCTTGACCCCACCGGCCTCGAAGAAGAGCGCCGTCTCTGCTACGTCGGCATGACCCGCGCCATGGACACGCTGGTGATGACCCGCGCCCGCTACCGTCGCCGCTACGGCTCGGAGATGCCCGACGCCAGCATTCCCTCGCGCTTCCTCGAAGAGGTGCCCTCGCGTCTGGTCGAAGATCTGGGCAGTCCCGCCGCGCAGCCGCAGTTCTCTGGAAGCCAGTTCTCCGGCTCGTCCTACTCCACGCCGTACCCGCAACGCAATCGCTTTGCTCGCCCCGCCGATAACGCCGACGGCGAGCGCCACTACAGCTACGAGGACGAAGACCAGTCAGCATCCGGCGCAAACGGCACAGCCAGCAAGTTCTCCACCACCCGCATCGCCTCTGGATCGCGTCCCGTGGGGAAGAATCCTTCGAACGGCGGCTCGCTGGACAACATCGCCAACTTCTTTGCCGCGCGCGGACAGAAGATCCCCAGCGGAGGCGGCTTCTCTCACGCCAAGCCCGACAGTTCCGCCAGCAAATCCGGCCTGAACAAGGGCGCACGAGTTCGCCATGCCAAGTACGGCGAGGGTGTTGTGATGCTGCGCGAGGGCGATGGCAAAGACGCCAAGATCACGGTGCAGTTTCAGAAACACGGGGTAAAAAAGCTGGTAGAAAAATTCGCCCAACTTGTCGCCCTGTAGAGTCCGATTATTTACAAATTGCCATTCTGAACGGAGCTGGAGTGTTTTCGGAATCGCTATAGATCAATCTATTTCTCATTCCGCAGCATCTTTTGTTCGTCATTCCGTAGCGAAGCGAAGGAATCTGCTTTTGCTCGCTCCACTTTGGTCTACCCCATTACCGAATATGCATTAAAAATCGCGGGCCGAGGATCGGCGCAGTAACCACGCACCGATCCACGGCCCTCGAACAACTCTCTGCAACTATCGATTCGACGCTTTGAGTCCCGCGGCAAACGCCTTGACCGCCGCCAGCGCACCCTCTACTACAGTCTTTGCCTGACCGGCTATCGACGCGATGATCTGCACAGGCACACGGACTCCGTTGCTGATGGTCTCGGCGATCTCGGCTGTGGTGGCCAGCGTTGCGGTCACCATTTCATCGACCCGCGCCACCTGCTTTTGCGCCCGCCGATTCACATCGGCGATCGTCACGTCGAACTGCTGCACAGCTGCTCGCGCCGCACTGCTTGCGTCTACCAGCTTGTCGCTGGTCTCCACCAGATTGTCGGCGATAGTTCTCACCTTGGGCGCATTCTCGCGCAGCAAAGTCTCTGCCCCTCGGCTGATCTGGGTCGCTGAATCGATCAGCGGCAGAGTCTTCTGCTTCAGCTCATCGATTGTTGCGGTCAGCCCCTCGATCGCCTTGCTTGACTTGGCTGCAATCACGATCAGCGCAATCGCCTGTACCACCATCGCCAGCGCGACCAGTCCAACGAAGACCAGCAGAATTTTCGTATTGTCATCAGAGAACGTATCCATCCCCTGGAACCACATCGCCGCCATCATCATACGTCCCCTTCCGTACGCAACCCTGTATCCGGGTCGCTTGCATCCATCATCCCACTCGTCTGCAATATCGGCCAGTTTGCGACAATACAAACTGCGGAAAACTTATGTATTTTGCCTTTCGGAGGGAGCAGTGGGCTTCAGCCCACTGAATAGGCCCGTTCGTTTCAATGGGCTTTAGCCCCGGGGCCTTTTGCTCTCCGCGCCAAAATCGATTTTTCGCATCCTGTATATCCCGACGTCTCCGGCGTCCGCACTGGGAACGCCGGAGACTCTCCAGAGACACCGAAAAAGCTATTCGGCGGTTGTCTTCACGTATGCTTCCTTGCCCGCCTCAACCGCAGCGCCGACCTTGGCCTGCTGCTCGCTGATCAAGCCCTTGCCTTTTTCCACATACTGGGTCCACTGGGATTGGCCCTTCTCGTAGAACTCCTGCCCCTTCTCGACCAGTTCCGCAGCCTTCTTCTTGCCTTCTTCGATCAACTCGTTGGCCTTATCCTTGGCCTCTTCGACCAGATCAGCGGCCTTATCCTTGGCCTCGCAGGCGCAATTCAAGAGATCCTCGCGAGTCTCTTTGCCGGCCTTCGGCGCATACAGCACACCAACAACCGCGCCAAGCCCAAGTCCAGCCAGAAACCAACCCAGCCCCTTTACTCCTGCTCCACAGACTCCACATTCTTTCTCATCAGCCATTGTCTTCTCCTATCCAACCATTCGGTCTTCCATCGAAGTTTGGCGAAGGCTCACGCCCCACGCCGATGCATAATCCATTTGAGATAAATCCTGCGCACAGGAGCATCTCTATTTCTACAGCGTATCAACATCTTATACACGCACCTACCTTCAGGTAGATGCCGCACCTGTAATTTAGGTTGTGCAATAGAAAGAATACGCTCATCCTGCATCGCTGTTGTGTACTTCTTCTTGAAATCTTTGTCTGCGATCTGCTTCAAAAGAGCGGAATTTTACTCTCACAATAAACGACCTGTCTTCAGCCGGGCTTTAGAGACGGGGATGCCAAGCCAGCAAGCGCAGATTCCGTCCCGCAATGGTCGCCAATCCGATCTTCGATGCGAAAAAAATAATGAATCCAACACACCAACCCATTTGCGAATTTATTGATTTAAGCTACAGATGTCGATCAAGTAATTACGGCGAGCAGGCTGAAGCTTAGACTGCTCTAAGAAGGAGGAAAGAGAATTGTCTATCTCTGCGCAGCGAGGCATCCCCGCATTTCCCTCGTTATGCGATCGTCTACACCATTAGATACAAAATTTTACTCAGTTGAGGTCACTTGTGACGAAGGCAGCAGAAACCCCCGCCGGCTATCTCGCTCTCACCCAGAACGCGCATCTGCCCTATGTGATCCACCACGGAACCTGGCCGCATGGCATGGAGTGGCTGCACGAGGCCGTCGCCGAGACCTATCTGCCGCTGCTGCGCGTTCTCGCCAATCTGGAGCGCGACCACGTCCCAGCCAACTTCAGCATCAACCTCTCGCCCATCCTGCTGGAGCAGCTCGCCCACCCGCTCTTCCGCGTCGAATTTCCCAAGTACGTTACGCGCAAGATCGTAGCCGCGCGCGAGGACGAGGCCTACTTTCACTACTCCGGCGACTGCCAACTGGGCGAGACGGCGCGCTTCTGGGGCAACTTCTACACCACCACGCTCGACGATTTCAACGCCCTCGACGGCGAGATCATTCGCGGCTTTCGCCACTTCAACGACGCGGGACTGATCGAGATCATGACCTGCGCCGCCACCCACGGCTACCTGCCCCTGCTGGGAACCGACGAGAGCGTTCGCGCGCAGATCGGCGCCGCCGTCCAGACCCACGTTCGCCACTTTGGCCGCGCCCCTCGCGGCATCTGGTCTCCGGAGTGCGGATACCGCCCGGCAGGCCTGTGGAGCTACCCCGTCCTCGACCACGGAGCGACCGAGCCGCACCCCGCCTTCCAACGCATCGGCATCGAGCAGGCCCTCGCCGAGTCCGGCCTCGAATACTTCTTCGTCGACACGCATCTGGTTGAGGAGCGCCAGCGCAGTCTCTACCAGTCCTACCTGGTCGACGGCCCCGACAAGCGATTCTCTACCACAGTCTTCCCCCGCGATCCCCGCACCGGCCTACAGGTCTGGGCCAGCGACACCGGCTATCCCAGCGACACCACCTGCCTCGACTTCCACAAGAGGCGCTTCCCCGGAGGCCATCGCTACTGGAGAGTCCCCGACCCCAGCGCGCCAAGTGAGGGCGACGTCCTCTACTCGCCCTGGCTGGCCGCCGAGCGGGTTCAGAAACACGCCAGCCACTTCGTTCAACTCGTCTACCAGACGCTGCAATCCAGCTTCGGTCAGGGCACTCCGCCCATTCTCTGCGCGCCGTTCGATGCCGACCTCTTTGGCCACTGGTGGTTCGAGGGACCGCAGTGGCTGGAGGCCGTAGCCCGCGCCCTGCACGCGCAGAACTTAAAAAATCAGTCTGCGGGAGTCGCGGCAACGACCTGTAGCCAGTACCTCGACCGCCATCCCAGCACTGAATCCATCGCTCTGAGCGAGGGTTCATGGGGCTCCGGCGGCAACCATCAGGTCTGGATGAATCCCGACACCTCCTGGACCTACGCGCACCTCTATCCCGCCGAACGGTTCACCCGCGAGGTCTGCACAGCGGGCCTCTGGCGCAACTCCGAACTCGGCCTGCGCATCGTGCAACAACTCTGCCGAGAGCTTCTCCTGCTGGAGTCCTCCGACTGGCAATCGCTCATCACCACTGGCAGCGCCCGCGACTACGCCGAGCGGCGCTTTCTCAACCACAACAAAGATTTTCTGGAGCTGAAGTCCATCTGGCAGGCCTTTGCAGCCAACCACGCCGCCACACACGAGGGGAACACTGCCTCGACCAACGGAGCAGGCCAGAGCGAGACCAGCCAACCATCCGGGCACGACGGCGAACTCAATCTGCTCCAAACCAACCGCCTCGCCGAGATCGAACAACGAGACCATATCTTTCCCGACCTAGACCCCGGCCTCTGGATCGGCGGAGCGCAACCAACAGCCACTCCGGTTAGCGCGCTGCCGGAATTGCTATAGATCATTGCCTATCGTCATCCTGATGATTTGCAATGGAGCCATCGTTTCCGCATAAAAAACGCGCCATTCCCCTGTTTTCACAGTGGAGTGGCGCGTTCGTCTTGCTCGGTCCGAGGCTCTACTTTGCTTCGGAGCTAATCATCTTCTCTGGACGCACATACTTGTCGAACTCTTCCTCCGTCAGGTATCCGAGTTCGCGGTTGGCCTCGCGGAGCGAGAGACCCTTATGGTGCGCCGTCTTGGCCAGCTTGGACGCCTTGTCGTATCCGATGTGCTGGTTGAGAGCCGTCACCAGCATCAGGCACTTCTCGACGTACTCGCCGATGCGTCCAGTGTTGGCCTCCACGCCCTCCATGCAGAACTCAACGAACATCTTGCAGGTGTCGGTCAACAAGCGCGCCGAGTGCATGAAGTTGTAGATCATCACCGGTTTGAAGACGTTCAGCTCGAAGTTGCCCTGGCTTCCGCCAAAGGCGATGGCAGCGTTGTTGCCGTGAACCTGTACCGCAACCATGGTCATCGCCTCGCTCTGCGTCGGGTTGACCTTGCCCGGCATGATGGAGCTTCCCGGCTCGTTCTCCGGCAGCGTCAACTCGCCCAAACCGCAGCGCGGCCCCGATCCCAGCCAGCGAACGTCGTTGGCAATCTTCATCAGCGAAGCCGATAGCGTGACCAGTGCGCCGCTGGCGAAGACCAGCTCATCGTGCGCAGAGAGCGCGGCAAACTTGTTGGGATGCGAGCGGAAAGGCAGTCCGGTCAACTCGGCGATCTTGGCTGCGGAGCGGACGGCAAACTCGGGATGCGTGTTCAGCCCCGTACCGACGGCGGTTCCGCCGATAGCCAGCTCATAGAGGCCATTCAGCGTCTGCTCCATGCGTACGATGTCGCGCTCCAACAGGCTGGCCCAGCCGCTCATCTCCTGACCCAGCGTCAGCGGCGTTGCGTCCTGCAGATGGGTGCGACCGATCTTGACGATCGAGTCGAACTCCTTGGCCTTGGCGTCGATTGCGTCGTGAAAACGCTGCACCGACGGGATCACCTGTTCCTTGACCGCAGTCGCCGCAGCGATGTACATCGCAGTCGGGAAGGTATCATTCGAGGACTGCGACATGTTCACATGGTCGTTGGGATGAACGGGCTTCTTGCTCCCCATCTCGCCGCCGGCCAGATGAATCGCGAGGTTGGAGATCACCTCGTTGACGTTCATGTTAGTCTGCGTACCGGAGCCGGTCTGCCAGATGCGCAGCGGAAACTCTTCCTTGTGCTTGCCCGCGATCACCTCGTCGGCAGCGCGAACGATCAGCTCGGTCTTCTCTGCGTCCAGCTTGCCCAAGTCGTGATTGACCAGCGCGGCGGCCTTCTTCAGAATCGCAAACGCGCGAATCAGCTCTGGCGGCATACGGTCTTCACCGATGGCAAAGTGGTGCAGAGAGCGCTCGGTCTGCGCTCCCCAGAAATGGTTGGCGGGGACTTCGATCTGCCCCATGCTGTCGGACTCGATACGCACTGCGACTTTGCTCTCTTGACTCATCGGAACGGTTGACCTGACTCTCTTGGAATTTTGCATCGGGAAACGCGTCGCTCAAGAACCGCGATTCCTCAACCATTTTAGGACAATCGCGCCGCCTGCGACTCGCTCGCTCCCGATTTAGAGCTTTTTCGGAATTGCAATAGACCAAGAAATGAATTGTCATTCTGACCCTCGAACGAAGTGAAGGGGAAGAATCCCCGCATTTTGCTCGTTCCACAACGATCCACACCATTACCGAAAATGCTCTAGTTGGATTCATAAGGCTACGAGCTTTACTGAATTGCTATAGACCATAATTCCTTGTCATTCCATAATTCCTTGTCATTCCGCAATTCCTTGTCATTCCGCAGCGAAGCGGAGGAATCTGCTTTTCTCGTTGTGCCACCATCTACACCATTAGGCAAAAGGCGTTAATCCCGACGAACAACCCAACCGCTCGCGATACTATGGCCTATAGGACTTTCGCCATGATCTCTGTGCTGATTCTCACCCGAAACGAAGAGCGCGATCTGCCCGGAGCACTGGCCTCCGTCGCCTGGTCGGACGACGTTCACATCTTCGACTCGTGCAGCACAGACGCGACCGCCGAGATCGCCCGCGCAGCCGGAGTGCACGTTCACAGTCGCGCCTTCGACGACTACGCCACGCAGCGCAATGCCGCGCTTGCACTCGCCTTCAAGCATCCCTGGGTCTTGCTGCTGGACGCCGACGAGCGGCCCACCCCGGAACTCTCCGCCGAGATGCAGCGCGTCGTCACCGAGGCTCCCGCCAACACTGCGGGCTTCCGCCTGCGCCGCCGCGACTTCCTCTTCGGCACTTGGCTGAAACACGCGCAGATCTCCCCCTACTACATCCGTCTCGTCCGGCCCGAACGCGCCAAATACACCCGCGCCATCAACGAGGTCATCGAGGTCGATGGCCCGATTGCCGAGCTGACGCAGCCGCTCGACCACTTCCCTTTCTCCAAGGGAATTGCGCACTGGATCGCCAAGCACAACGTCTACTCAACGATGGAAGCCGAGCTAATCTACCGCCAGCAGGGATTGCAAAACCCCAGTCTGCGCGCGGCTTTCTTCGGCCCCGACTTCAGCACACGACGCCTGCACCAGAAGGCGCTCTTCTATCGCCTGCCCGGTCGTCCGCTCGTCAAGTGGTGCTACATGATGTTCGTGCGCCGCGCCGTGCTCGACGGCGCAGCGGGCGTCACCTACGCCACACTGCAATCGATCTACGAATACTTCATCGTGCTGAAGACCCGAGAGCTGCGTCGCGGCGGAGCATAACGCCTCGCTAGGTTTTGAGCTATTGTCATTCTGAGCGCAGCGAAGAATCCCCGCATTTTGCTTGTAGCGCGAGGCTCCCTCCCTTAGCAGCCGCAGCCTCAGCAACCGGCTTCCAACGCAACACCGGCCTGCGCGCCGCAGCCGTCTCATCCATGCGGCGAACCCGCGTAGTATGCGGCGCAGACAGCACCAACTCAGGATTCTCCGCCGCCTCGCGCGCAACCTGCTGCAACGCGTCGATCAGCAAATCGAGCTCCTCGCAACTCTCGCTCTCGGTCGGCTCGATCATCATCGCGCCATGCACAATCATCGGAAAGCTCACCGTATACGGATGGAATCCGTAGTCGATCAGCCGCTTGCCCATGTCGCCGGTCTTCACGCCATTGGCCGCCTGTAGACGATCGGAGAAGACGACCTCGTGCAGCGTCGGCGTAGTAAAGGGCAGATCAAACGTCCCCGCCAGCTTGGCGCGAAGATAGTTCGCATTCAGAACGGCATCCTCAGTCGTCTGGCGCAGACCGTCCGGCCCGTTCGCAAGAATGTAGGCCAGCGCGCGCACAAACATGCCAAAGTTGCCGTAGAAGGCGCGCACTCGTCCCACGCTCTGCGGTCGTCCGTGGCAGAGTCCGAGCGAGCCATCCTCGCGCGTGACGACGACCGGCACGGGCAGAAACGGCTCCAGAATCTTCTTGCAGGCCACCGGCCCCGATCCCGGCCCACCGCCTCCGTGCGGGGTGGAGAAGGTCTTGTGCAAGTTCAAGTGCATCACGTCCACGCCGAAGTCGCCGGGGCGGGTCTTGCCCACCAGCGCGTTCATGTTGGCGCCGTCCATGTAGAGCAGCGCGCCCTTGGCGTGCAGAATCTCGGCGATCTTGTGGATCTCGCTCTCAAAGACGCCGATAGTCGATGGGTTAGTCAACATCAGCGCGGCGGTATCTTCGTCCACCATGCGCTCCAACTCGGCGAGGTCCACCATGCCCTGCGCGTTCGACTTAAGATTCGCCACCTGATAGCCGCAGACCGCAGCCGACGCGGGGTTCGTGCCATGCGCCGAGTCGGGAATCAGAATCGTCTTGCGCGCGTTGCCCTTGCTCTCGTGATACGCGCGGACCAGCAGGATGCCCGTAAACTCGCCATGCGCGCCCGCCGCAGGTTGCAGCGTGATCGCGTCCATGCCGGTGATCTCGACGAGGCAGTCTTGCAACAGCTTCATGATGCCGAGGCATCCCTGCGAGACCGACTCCGGCTGATACGGATGCGCGTCGGCGATGCCTTCCAGCGCGGCGACCGCCTCGTTTACGCGCGGGTTGTACTTCATCGTGCAGGAACCAAGCGGATACATACCGAGGTCGATCGCATAGTTCCATGTAGAGAGCCGCGTGAAGTGGCGAATAATCTCGATCTCGCTCACCTCCGGCATTACGCCCAGATCTTCGCGCACACTCTCGCCCAGCAACGACGCGGCGTCCACCGCAGGCACATCCAACTCCGCCAGCCGATAAGCCTTCTTCCCCGCCGACGACTTCTCGAAGATCAACCCCTCGTTCTGATTGACATGCGTCGTCGCCTTCAGCGGCGTTCCTACAAACTTGGTCTCTACCATTTATTCCCCATCTAAAATATCGCGCTTGTCACTGTGAAATGCGATTGCCATACTGATTTTTTGTCATTCTGAGCGAAGCGAAGAATCCCCGCATTTCGTCTTTGTTTTTGCTCCTAGAACTCCAAGGCATCTGCATCATCGCCTGTCTCTGAGTAGCTTCCCGACACTGGCGCATCCACATCTTCTTCGCGCAGCGAGAGTCCGAGAACAATGCCGCTGCTAAACTCAATCGTCAACGCATTACCCTCTTCGAGCATCGCGGTAGTCACGGGTTCGCCGATCAACGAGCACAGAGCATTGCGATACTCCGGCTCGCCAAAGGCCACGGAGAACTCCGGCAGCAACACATGCGGCCAGTCGTAGAGTCGCAGCAGCGGCTCGCCAAAGCGCAGTTGTAGATAGTCCTCCACAAACTCCACCGCCTTCAGCTCCGCGCCTTCAATCGCCGAAATATCCATATAGTCCTCTGTCGCTACTTTCGTTTGCCATTCCGCAGTTCCTTTTCGTTTGCCATTCCGCAGCGAAGCGGAGGAATCTGCTTCTGTTCTACGCCCTAGCCAACTCCTCATCTGCAACGATCACCCGCAGACTCTGCGCCGCCGCATCCATCTGCACCCGCGTGGTCAACTCCGTGGCACACCACAAACTCGCATTCGGCCCAAGCTCGGGATACCACTTCGCCAGCGGCAATCCGCCGATGATCTTCTCTTCAAGCAGCGACGAATTAATCTCCTCCGCCGAAGCAGGCAACTCGACAACAAACTCATGAAAGCGCGGCGCGCCGTCGAACAAGATTTTTGCATCCGCGCCCAACGCGTTCTTTAGATACGAAGCCTTGGCCAGATTATGTTCGGCCAACTCACGCAGCCCCTGCTTGCCATACACCGTCAAAAAGATCGTCGCGATCAGTGCAACCAACGCCTGATTGGTACAGATGTTCGAGGTCGCCTTCTCCCGCCGAATATGCTGCTCACGCGTGGAGAGCGTCAACACATAACCCCGCTTGCCATCGGCGTCCTTGGTCTCGCCAACCAAACGCCCCGGCATCTGGCGCATGAACTTTTCCTTGCACGCGATGACTCCACAGTACGGCCCGCCAAAGCTCACCGCAACGCCAAACGACTGCGCCTCCAGCGATACGATGTCGGCCTCCGCAGGCGGTCGTACAACGCCCAGCGAAACCGCCTCGGCGATCGACACAATCAGCAACGCGCCCTTGGCGTGAGCGATCTCCGCAATCGCCGCCACATCCTCAATCGTGCCGAAGAAGTTGGGCGATTGAATCAATACGCAAGCCGTCTCGCTGGTGATCGCCGCGTCCAGAGCGGCCAGATCCACGCGACCATTCTTCTCGTAGCCAACCTCGGCAACGGGAATCTCCTGATGCTGCGCGTAGGTCGCAATCACCTCGCGATACTCTGGATGCACCGTGCGCGCGATGACAGCCTTGTCGCGTCGGGTGATGCGCACGGCCATCATCATGGCCTCAGCCGCGCCGGTCGAACCGTCGTACATCGACGCGTTGGCGATCTCCATGCCGGTGAGTTCGCAGATCATCGTCTGGAACTCGAACATCGCTTGCAACGTACCCTGCGCGATCTCCGGCTGGTAAGGCGTGTAGCTGGTCAGAAACTCGCCGCGCTGGATGAGCGCGTCGATGATGACCGGCCGATAGTGGCGATACGCCCCCGCGCCAAGAAAGCTGGCGTAGCCCGTTGCATTGTCGTCGGCGAAGGCGCGGAAGCGATCGACGATCTCCGACTCCGAGTGCTGGCGCGGAATCGCAAGATCGCGCGTCAGTTGAAATTCGGCGGGAATCGTCGCAAACAAATCGTCAATGGAATCGACGCCAATCTCCGCAAGCATCTCCTTGCGGTCGTTGGGCGACTTGGGCAGATAGCGCATTAGTGCTCTGTCTCCTCGGCGATAAAGGCCTCGTACTCGGCGGCGGAGAGCAGCGTCTCCAGCTCGGCTGGGTTGGCGATCTCGAGCTTCAGCATCCAAGTCGCGTTGGCGTCTTCGTTCACCATCTCCGGCTTATCCCGCAGAATTTCGTTGATCGCGGTGACGGTGCCGGAGACCGGAGAGTACAAGTCACTGACCGCCTTCACGCTTTCGACCGAGCCAAAGATCTTGCCCGCCTCCAGCGTGTCGCCCACCTTGGGCAGCTCGACGAAGACGATGTCTCCCAGCGAGCCCTGTGCGTAATCCGTAATGCCAACGGTTCCGACCGCGCCTGCGACCGAGATCCACTCGTGTTCCTTGGTGTACTTATAATCCGTGGGATAGGGCATGACTTCAGCATCCTCCAGCTTAGAAAATCTCTACAACTTCGTGTTTTGAAAGGGCGGGACTTTAGTCCCGCCGTAATCCATCTAGTATCGACGGGGCTTTAGCCCCCGAGGGAATCCTGGAGGCTTGTGCAGAGTCTCCTTAGATTGTAGTGCGTTCGATAAAGGAAAACAGCGCAGAAATTCCTGTGTCAGCGAGGAGAAAATCCGGGGTACGGCTCCAGTTGCGTAATGAGGGGGAACTCGATCATTCCGCGCTGCGCCAGCGGCAGCGACGAGGCCAATGCGCGCGCCTCTTCCTCGCTTGCCGCCTCGAAGATCATCGCCGCGCCGGGCATATCCTTGCGCCGCCAGATGGAGCGCAACGAGCCTGCCGCATACATCGTGCGCACGCGCTGCGACTCGGTCTCCAGCAGCTCAGGAGTCCACTGCTCGGCGGGAAACAGATCCATCTTGCGTCGGGTCAAAACTAGAAATTGCATTGCACTCTCCTTTAGAACCTGTTTACGATCTTGATGCTAGATATTGCGAGGATGCAGAAAAGTGATCTTCGTACTGTTCCCCGTGCAGTAATAGTAGGGGATGGGGCCAAGAAAATCCTATCCAAGCGATATCAGTC
>Ga0302267_10000410_pt1 | contig 57002 bp, 57 predicted proteins | sample III_Bog_E1_3_FD_194555 | JGI IMG/M metagenome (GOLD analysis project Ga0302267, IMG submission 194555) | Peat permafrost microbial communities from Stordalen Mire near Abisko, Sweden - III_Bog_E1_3 | ecosystem: Environmental > Terrestrial > Soil > Wetlands > Peat | place: Sweden: Abisko...
GCTCACCCACAAGCTAACGCTGAACCTCGGCATGCGCTACGACCTGATGATGCCTTACTCCATGGCGCAGAACAACAATGTGTTCCTCAATCCCACGACCCCCAATCCCTCAGCCGGCAATCTGCCGGGTGCTGCCACCGCATACGGCAACTGCACGGGCTGCGCGAACTACAACCAGATCGCCTTTCACAAACTGTACTTTGCTCCGCGCGCGGGCTTTGCCTACAGCCTCGACAAGAACACCGTGATTCAGGGCGGATATACCATTACCTACCTTGGTTACGGCGGCGCTTACGGTCAGGGTGAAGGCGCGTACTCCCAACCCGTCAACATGGCGGGACTGCTGGGCGGTAGCTATACGATGAGCTCGACCGGTGGTTATACCTCATCCTACGGCGAGTGGTCCAATCCCACTACGCAAGCGGTGAATCCGATTCCGGCGGTCACGCCCACGCCCTTCAGCACGGGACTGGGAGTTGCCCAGACCATCTACTATCTGGATTACACCCACAACGGCGAGGCGCCGCACCTGCAGATGTGGACCTTAAGCGTGCAGCGCCAGATTCCGTGGCACACGACGCTGACGATCGACTATACGGGGAACCGGGTTACACACCTGTCGGGCTCTACCATCAACCCCATCAACCAGCCCAACCCTTCGGTGCTGTCGTACGGCGGGCTGCTGTCCGACAACATTACCTCATCGGCGGCGATTGCAGCCGGCTTCACGGCTCCGTATTCGACCTTTGCCTCGCAGTTCGGCGGCAGCGCTACGGTCTATCAGTCCCTCTTGCCCTTCCCGCAGTACTCCGGTGTGACGCGAGCGTTTGACCAATCGGGGACCACGTACTTCAGCGCCTTCCAGTTGCAGGCCGATAAGCACATGTCGAATAACATCAACTTCCTGGCTAACATTGAGCTGCCCAGGCTGTATGACAACCTGGTGACGACTCCCAATAAGTACAACCAGTCAGTAAACTGGGGTGAAAACACCACGGGCTCTTTCGAGAGCAAGTTCGCCGGCACGTATGTGCTTCCGCTCGGACCGGGCCAGCGCTGGCTCAATGGGGGCCAGACCGGCAATTTGCTGGGTGGCTGGCAAATATCGGCCATCTTGACCTACAACAACTCCAACCCGCTGGCGATTACGCAGAGCGGCGAAAACTTCCTCAACAAAACCAACCGGCCTAACTTTAACCCTCTGGTTCCGCTCTGGTCGGGTAACTACGGCCAGATCACGAAGTTCTTCGAGGGAAAGCTGGGGACGACGGCGCCGCTGTTGTTCAGCACCAATGCCTGGACCAACACCGGCAGCCAGTATGTGTTGGGCAACGCCAACCGCAGCTACAAGGCGGTTCGCGGTCCCTGGTACCCGGTGGAGAACCTGAGCGCCAAGAAGCTGTTCCGTTTTGTAGGGGGCACGTCGCTGACTCTGCGCATGGACTACTTCAACGCGTTCAACCGCACCCAGGAGCCATTCCCGACCGTCACGCTCGGTTCCTCCAACTTCGGCCAGGTTACCAGCAAATTCTCTGGCGGAAATCGCGAGGGGCAGCTCCAAGCCACCTTTAACTTCTAGGTCGAATGCTGAATGCTCAAAGGGCGGCGGCGGTTTTGTAGGCCGCCGCCCGGTTGAGCCTTGGCTCTGCCAGGGTGAAATTCAAACCAACAAAGCAACTCAAACACAGTGATGAAGCAGGCGTCACGCAAGAGCCTGCTTATGAAATGCCCTTCTTGCGCCATCACGAAGCGGCGAGGATCAGTGATGCAGCGTGACGAAAGAATGCGGCGTCGGTTTCTTACATCGCTTGCGCCACTGCTTTCCATGAAACCAGGAGTGACTCAATTGTCGATTCGAAAAATTCAGATGGGATTGCTCGGCGGGAGCTTACTCGCGGCAGCGATGTCGGCCGGTCTCGTCGCAACGGCCAACGCGCAAAATGAAGCTGGCGAGCCGCAAATCATGCCGTCGGGCCAATTCATTACGCCGCTCGCCCCTACAGGCGCAGTGTTCTCAAAGCTCAATCCAGGGCTCAAGGATTTTCCCGGTTACACCGTCGGCCAGGCGGTCAAGACCGCCGTCAGCCCCGACGGAACTACGCTGCTGGTCCTTACCAGCGGCTTTAACCGGCTCAACGACGCTCAAGGCCACCAGGTTGCGGCGGACTCGAACGAGTATGTGTTTGTCTTCGATTTGACCCATGACAGCCTGAAGCAGACGCAAGTTTTGCAGGTGCCGAATACATTCTTGGGTCTCGCCTTTGCGCCAGGCGGCAATCAGTTCTATGTCTCTGGCGGAGGCGACGACAATGTTCACGTGTTCGCCAAAACGAACAGCGTCTGGGCCGAGACAGGCGCGCCGCTGGAACTTGGACACAAGCACGGCGTTGGCATCAAGCAGGCATCCTATGTTGCAAACGTGGCCATAACGGCTGACGGAAAAACTCTGGTCGCCGCCGATATTTCTGACAATGCCATCACACTGATCGATCTTGCCAGCCGCTCCAGAGCAGGCGAACTCGATCTGCGACCAAGCGAGGTCAAGGCTTCCCGGAGCAGTGCAGGTGAACGTGAAACTCGCGCTCTCTCTCCAGCCGAGAATGGCGCTGTCTCTGCAGGCGGAAATGCCGCTCAGAACAGCGTTTCCGGAGGCGAGTCTCCCTTCGGCGTCGCGATCAAAGGGAACACAACCGCCTATGTATCGAGCGAACGCGACCGGGAAATCGATGTGGTTGACATTGCGCAACCGGCAGCTCCGAAGCTGACTGCGCGGATTCCTGTGCTGGGCAATCCGAACAACATCGTTCTGAACGCAGCCCAGACGCTTCTCCTCGTCGCTGCTGACAATAGCGACAGAGTTTCGGTGATCGACACGGCCACCAACCGGGTTGTCGAAGACATTCGCACCACGGCGCCCGCCGGCATGATGCGCGGCCCAGAGCAGCTTCCCGGCGCAGCGCCGAACAGCCTTGTTCTCTCGCCCGACGAAAAGACGCTCTATGTAACCAATGGGGGCATGAACGCGATTGCGGTGATTTCGCTCGGCGCAGGCCAACCTAATCGCGTAATCGGGCTGATCCCGACCGGCTGGTACCCGCAATCGATCAGCATCAGCCGCGACGGCAAAATGCTCTACGACGTGAACAGCAAGAGCGACCCCGGCCCGAATCCGCTCTATTACGGAATTGAGAGCCCCAACTCGACTTTTCGCCCCCATGAAGCGGCAAACCAATACATTCTGCAACTTGAGAAAGCAGGGCTGCAAGCCATTCCGGTGCCGAATCGAGCGGAACTTGCGTGGCTGACCAGGAAAGTGTCGGCCAACAACTTCCTCGACACAGTGCCGAATCCGCAGGATGAACAGATTATGGCGGCGCTTCGTCAGCACATCAAGCATGTCATCTACATCATCAAAGAGAACCGGACATACGATCAGATCCTCGGCGATCTCGATCGCGGCAACGGCGATCCCCGTCTGGCAGAGTTCGGACAAGTCGTTACGCCAAATCAGCATCGGCTGGCGCAGCAGTTTGTCGATCTCGACAACATTCTGTGCAGCGGCGAGGTGAGCGGGAATGGCTGGCCGTGGAGCACAGCCGCGCGCGAGACCGACTTCAACGTCAAGTCGGTTCCGTTGAGTTATGCCGGCCGTGGTGCGCCGCACGGCGACGCCGCAGCGGACGGACCCGAGGGCCAGAAGCAGGAAGGTTATATCTGGGACTCGGCATTCCGGCACGATCTGACCATCCGCAACTACGGCTTTGAGGCAAGAACACCGCCGAAGGCGCCCGAAGTCCCGGACCCGTTTGCCAGCCACACTGTCGTAGATATTGCCGTATGGCCGCATCTCGCGAACGTCACCGATCCCTACTTTCGCGCATTCGATAACGCCTATCCCGATTTCCGGCGCGAGCTCGAATGGGAACGGGAGTTCGACCAGTATGTTGCAAATCGCAACCTGCCCGATCTTGAGTTCGTCCGCTTCATGCACGATCACGAGGGCAATTTCTCAAACGCCATCGACGGCATCAACACTCCCGAGAAGCAGACCGCGGATAACGACTACGCGGTCGGCAAGCTGATTGACCGCGTTGCTCACAGCCCTTATGCCAGCTCGACACTGATCTTCATCATTGAGGACGACGCGCAGAATGGGCCGGATCACGTCAATGCGCATCGCACCATCGCATTCATCGCTGGTCCTTATGTCAAGCAGGGAAGCGTTGTCCACGAGCGCTATTCGACGGTCAACATGATTCGCACCATTGAAGATGTGCTGGGCATCGGCCACCTGAATCTGAACGATGCTTACCAGCGGCCCATGACGGCGGTCTTCGATCTCAAACAGTCTGCCTGGACCTACGACGCGATTATGCCCAAGCCCATTGAGAGGGAGCTGGTTCCTGCACAGAAGCAGGGCCTGATTGGCCCAACGTATCACGACGCTCAATCTGCCGAATACTGGGCGCGCCAGACGCGCGGCTTCGACTGGTCTCAAGAGGATCGCGTGCCGGCCGTGCTTTTCAACCAGATTATCTGGAAGGGTCTAACCGGCGGTTTGCCTTACCCAGCAATACGCGATCAACAGGACTTGAGCAGCGACCGCAAGGCCGTCCTCAAGGCTCGCAGCATCCGCTTTTTGTATCAGCAGCAGTAACCTTCAAGTTTTGTCCCGGACTCGTTCGGTTCGGTCTTGGAACGATTGGAAAGTATTTCTCTGAGCGGCGCGCATAGGCCGGTCAACTTGTAAAGGAAGAGCAACCATCCAATGCGAAAAAAGTTCATCGGCACATTCTATTCATTCTCGCTATCGATTCTCACCATCCTGGCGTCCCTTGTCGCCACGGCACAATCAACCCAACCTCGACAAGTAGTGCTAACCAGCGGTTGGCAGTTGCAAGACGCTTCCAAAGTGCCGCAAGCCGGTGCGGCTGTTGCATCTGCTGCGCTCGATACCAGCGGGTGGTATGCGGCAACGGTTCCCGGCACTGTGCTCACCACGCTGGTCAATAACGGCATATATCCAGAGCCCCTCTACGGTGAGAACAACCGCCCTGAAGTGATTCCCGAGAGCCTGGCGCGCACCTCTTACTGGTACAGGACGCTGATCGATGTTCCGAGCGCCTACCAGGGCCACCGCATCTGGCTCAACTTCGATGGAATCAACTACTCGGCGGCCGTGTGGGTGAATGGTGTCCAGGTTGGCGCCATTCGCGGAGCCTTTATTCGCGGCATCTTCGACATCACCGCGCATGTGAAGCCTGGCCAAAAGGCCGTGCTCGCAGTGCTGGTGACGCCCCAGCCACATCCCGGAATCTCGCACGAACATAGCCTACTCAAAGGGGTGGGGCAGAACGGCGGCGAAAGTGCGATTGATGGTCCTACTTTTCTGTCCACCCTTGGCTGGGACTGGGTTCCCGCCATCCGCGATCGCGACACCGGCATCTGGCAAAAGGTATTTCTTTCCGCGACCGGCCCCGTCGTGTTGAAAGATCCACTGGTAGTCACCGATCTTCCACTGCCTCGGACCGACTCGACCGACGTCGGTGTCCAGGTAACCGTGGAGAACGTAAGCGACCAGCCCGAGAAGGGGCTATTGCAGGGAAGAATTGAGAACGTTACATTCGAGAAGCAGGTTGAACTGGCGCCACATAGCAAGCAGCAGGTGAGCTTCGATGCAAAGACCACGCCGGTGCTGCACATCGAACATCCGCGGCTTTGGTGGCCGAATGGCTATGGCGCGCCGAATATGTATAAGCTGCATCTCAGCTTCAAGCTGAGGAGCGAAATTTCAGATGCTGAAAATGTGAACTTCGGTGTCAGAAAGGTCTCCTACAGCGTTCCAGGAACTGACACCCTGACCATCTCCGTAAATGGAGTTCAAGTCTTCATCCGCGGCGGTGACTGGGGCCTGGATGAGGCAATGAAACGCATTCCGCGTGAGCGGCTCGATGCCGAGATTCATATGCACCAGTTAGCCAATATGAATATGATCCGCAACTGGGTGGGGCAGAGCACGGGCGAGGAATTCTACGAACTGTGTGACAAGTACGGAATTTTGGTGTGGGATGAATTCTTCCAGGCCAACTCCCCCGATGGCCCCGATCCCACGGACATCGACACGTATATGGCCAACGTCCGCGACAAGGTTCTGCGCTTCCGCAACCATCCCTCCATCGCCCTGTGGTGCGCACGCAACGAATCCTATCCTCCTCCCGAGATCGATGCGGCCATGCGCAAGGTGCTGGCTGAGCTCGAACCTACGCGGCGCTACCAACCCAACTCCACCGATGGCGCTGGCGTTCGCTCCCACGGGCCCTATAACTGGCGGGCTCCGCGCTATTTCTATCGAATTACCGACGATCTTTTCAAGACCGAGACCGGCAGTATGTCCGTCCCTACTCTCGAATCAATCCATGGCATGATGCCCCGCAAAGATTGGGAGACGATTAACGACGACTGGGCGGAACACGACTTTACCATCGGCGCGCAGCATGGAGAAAAATATCCCGGCATCATGGCCAGTCGCTACGGCCAGATCGCCAATCTCGCTGACTTCGTCCGCAAGGCGCAGATGGCGAACTATGAGGCGTTTCGCGCCATGTACGAGGGCCGCAATGCGCAGCTTTTTCATCCTGCCACGGCCATCCTTACTTGGATGAGCAACCCGGCGCAGCCCAGCTTCGTGTGGCAGATCTACCACTACGACCTGGAACCGATGTCTTCGTTCTTCGCTGTGATGCACGCCTCCGAATTGGTGCACATCCAATTCAACGAATCCAATGGCAAGCTGCAGGTGATCAACAATCTTCCCAGTGCGGTCGTAGATGCAGTGGCGCACGTCTCGGTTTATAACCTTGACGGGACGCTTGCCTACCGGCACGAGACCACGGTGACAGCGCTTCCGGACGTTGCCACCAATCTGGACGCAATCGAGTTTCCGGCAACGGTCTCGCCGGTTCATTTCATCAAGCTCGAGCTGAAGGACTCCACCGGAAAGCCGATTTCAAGCAATTTCTATTGGCGCAGTCTGCCTGATCATCCAGACAATTTCAACGATCTGAATAAGCTGGCGTCGGTCACGCTTGAAGTCAGGGCATCCAGCAAGGATGCAGGTGGCAAACGCCTGCTGACGGTTACGCTGCACAATCCGTCGACAAGCATTGCACTGATGACTCACCTGCAGTTGCGGCGGCAAAAGTCGGGCGAACGTGTGCTTCCCGCCTTCTATAGCGATAATTATGTGTCGCTGGTTCCGAATGAGACGAAAATCATCAGGATCGAAGCGGCGTTGGTCGATTTCAAAGGCGAGAGAGCGCTGTTGGCGTTCGATGGATGGAATGTGACGGCCGCGCCAGCGTCTTTTGCAGGTGTTTCCGTAGCTCCCAATCTTGAAGCGCAGCCGAATCACTGGCCGGTAACAGGGCTGCCGTTCCAGACCGCAGGGCTGCGCTAATGATCCGGCCCGATATTAGAGCATTTTGGCTTTTGGTATAGACTTCGGTGCCCCATCCATTTCCGCGTTTTGTGCGAAATGGATGGGATACCAATGAAATCCAGGTCTACACCATTCCGCAAAATGCTCTAAATTATAGCACCGTTCTCCCGGCCGGCTGTAGCGTGGATCTCCCGATCCACGCATGCCTCTTATCGGTTCTCCACCGGCGACACCGGTGGGAGACTAGAGCGAAACCAGAGTATTGGTACCCCACCCTTTCCGCAGAAAAAAGCGGAAAGAATGAGGCACGGAAGTCCACAGCAAAAGCAAGAATGCATTAACGGATCATGCCGATGGCATCCTGGGTCACAGTGTCAAAGGTGGTAATGGTCTTTGAATTGGCCTCGAACGCCCGCTGAGCAATGATCAGCTGCGAAAATTCAGTGGAAATGTCCACATTCGACGCTTCAAGTGAACTGTCAGTGACGGTTCCCAGTCCCCCGCTGCCGGCAATGGCGATATTGGCAGTTCCACTGGCCTCCGTGGTCTGGTAGAGGCCGCTGCCGAGCGCCTGCAACCCTTGCTCGTTGGTCACATTGCCCAGTGCAACCTGGCCCACCAGTTGCGTCTGCCCGTTGGAGTAGGAGGCATTGACGGATCCATCGGAGGCAACGGCAAAGCTCGAATAGGTGCCTGCCGGATATCCGTCAGCCACCGATGCGGTCGTCGCAGAGTCCGAGTCCACCTGGGTCAGAATCTGATTGCCGCTGGTATTCAACAGATTCCACTTGGTGCTGAGAGCTGTGGCGCCATCGGCCAGGCCGGTGAAGCCCACGGCGAGGGTTGAAACGTCGCCCGTGGCGGTGCCGACCGTGGAAGTGACGCCGCCGGTGGTGACCGAGGTGAGGTTGCCGCTGGCGTCAAAGTTGAGCGTGCCCGTGACTGGGGTGCTGACGCCGGAGGTGAAGTCGGATGCAGGTAGCGCAGCCGAATAGCTCCAGGTGTTGTTGGCCGTCTTTGTATAGGTAATGGTGGCCGTGTGCGCATCGCCCAGAGAGTCATAGAGCTTCGCGGTGCTGGTGTAGGTGGTTCCGTTGGCGTCCGCCGAATCCAGATTGGCGGTGATGGTGAAATTGCTGCTGGCCGAGGGCGCCATGACCGATCCCGAAGTGGGCAGCGTAATCGCTGACAGGGTCGTCGAGCTGATGGTTCCATTGGTGGCTGCATAGCCCATCAGAGTGTCACCGTTGGTGGTGATCAGATTGCCACTGGTATCGCTGGTAAACGAGCCGTCGCGCGTCAGGTAGTTCTGACTCCCGTCGCTGACCACAAAAAAGCCATTTCCATTCACCTCCATATCGGAGCTGGTTGTCCCGGTGGTGTCGGAACTGCCTTGGGAAAAATCGGACGTGGTCGAGCCAACCTGCGTGCCCGAACCTACCTGGATTGGGTCACCCGATCCGGTGGTCCCCAACGACTGGTAGAACATATCTGAAAAATTTGTCGTCTGCGCCTTGAAACCTGTAGTACTCATGTTCGACAGGTTGTTGGCGATGGTATTCAAGGCCGTTGAGTCGGCGTTAAGGCCGCTGAGCGCAATATCAAAATTGGGCATCGATTGTCTCCTGGTTCCTATGGTTGATCTTCTTCGGGCGCATGGAGCGGCTCGGAGTGGTTGTCAGTTGGTCGTGGACTGGAGACCGGCAATCGAGCGGGCCGGGCTCTGTCCGTTGAGGGAGCGCGCAACGGCCTGCGATGCGGTCGTCGCCGAAGGAACGCTGAGGTTGCCTGCAACCTGCTGCAATGTACTGGCGCCAGTACCCGATGTGGGGGTTGTGCTGCCGGCCGGCTGAAGGGCCGAAAGAGCCGAACCGGCGGTGGTCGCTGTCGCACTCTGTGCGCCCGATGCAGAAGCGCCCGTAGTGGTGCTGGATGAAGAACTCGAACCATAAGCGGAGGTCAGCGTCTGGTTGATGTTAATCAGCTGTTCGAGGCTGTTTACGTTAACCAGCTGGTTGATGTACTCGTTGGGGTCGGTGTCGGCCGTCGGGTCCTGGTTCTGCATCTCGGTCACCAGCAGGGTGAGAAAGTCGTTTGCGGTAATGTCGGAAGCACTGTCGCTGGTGCTGGTACTCGATGTGGCGCCGGTCTGCGCCGTGCCGGTGACCTGCGCTGTGTTGCTGCCAGCCGATTGAGCTGCGCTCATGTACTGATTGAAGATTCCCGATGTTGCCATCCGTCTCTCCTTCTGTTCTGTGCGGCGTCCGTCGCTGCGGACCCCGGCTGGACTTCGTATGCCTGGCGCCGTTCAAGCCACCAGGGAGATGTGACTGCCTTCGCGGAGCAAAGGCTCGTATTCGCTGGAAAGATCGTTGCTGGAGCCCTGGGCCTGAACCGCACTGCTGGCTGAGTCGATCGACTTCTGGCCGCTGCTCTGCTGCTGGCCCGCTTCAGCGCCGTTATTCTGGCCGGAAGAAGAGCCAAGTTGCTGATCGCTGCCGGGTGAGGCCATCGACAAGGAACTTACCGGCGTGCTGTGCTCGCTCAGATAGCTGTTCAGCCCGCCCAGGTGCTGGCCGAGGGCGTCTGCAGCCGCTGCGGACGAGGGCACAACCGAGGCATGAACCGTGCCACCGCTCATCTCGGCGCGAACCCCCACCCATCCCAAGGTCGGGTCCTGGTAGCCGGCCTCGGCGTGTTGCGCTCCGGCGTGAATCCACGTGGTGGCCGGCCCAGCAGAGCTTGAATCGAGCGAGGTAAAGGTACTCTGGCCGCTCGACGCCGCCGAATTCGCGCTTCCCGAGGACCCCTGCGATGAACTTTGGCCGTCGAGCGTGCGCTGGGCCGCCGCTTCCCGCATCAGCCCCACAGGCTCCACGGTCTGTACCGCCGTAATCACGGTTCCCGGATGAACGGCTTGAACAGTCGCATCTGCGGAACCTGTCTTGAGTTCAGAACTGGAACTGGAGGCCGCCCCGGTTCCAGAAGCTTTCGCAGTGGAGGCTTCCTGGGCGCTGCCATGGAATGCGGTTGATTCGCTGGAAGCCGCGGCGCTGGCAGCATTCATCTGCGCCTGAAGGTCGGAGGCAGACAGCGTGGAGCCGGATGCCCCGGTCCCGGCTGCGGTGCTGGTGGAAGCGGATGTAACGCCTCCTCTATGCGCACTCTCCACTGTCTCTGCCGACGTGGAACCTGAAGTGCTTGAAACCGATCGTGCGCTCGACGCCAGGCCGCTTTCCGCGTCCCGTTCGGCGCTCTCTGCTTGTAGAGCGTTGGCAGCCACATTTTGGCGGAACGAGGCCGCTGCGGATCGGGAGCCGACGGCTGCTGCAATCCCCTGGCTGGCGGAAGTTGTTTTTGCGCGCACGCCCGTTAGCGTTGGCTGAGGAGAGTCGCTGCTGAATGTTGATGCTGTCAACTGTGCGGCGGACAAAACGCTATCCTGAGCACTGGCGACCGAACTCAGCGCCGCAGTGGAGGCCGAAACGTTGCCGACGGCAAGGGCAGTCTGCAGGGAGAAGACTTGCCGTCCGCTGCTGCCGCCATCTGCCCGGTCCTGGCCAAGGGCAGAGGCCGTGATGGGCGACGCGTTTGGCTGGCTCTGATTGACGTTGGCCGACGGCTTGCTCGTCGGCTGCTGGACCAGCGCAACAGTACTGGTCGCGTTTTCTGCATCCGCGACCGTCCCGGCCTGCTTCTGGAGCGACTTCGATTTCGATGTAGCTTCCCTAGCCGCGCTATTATCCTTGGCCGACGTTGCCGGGCGGCTTGCCGTCTTCGTCTCATCGGCTGCCGTCGCTCTCAGCGCATTGGCCTCTGCTGCCGAGAACAGCTGCTTACCGGTGATTGCAGTGGCCGACGTTGCTTGCTGGCCGGAGGCGTTCGCCGCCGCGGCTGTGCCCGACTCCGGGGCACTCGACGATGCCTCTTTGCTATTTTCTGCCGGAGCCCTGGATATCTGCGCCGCAGATGTCTGCACTGTGGCTATCTGCGCTTTGAATGTCTGCACGGTGTACGCCTGGCCGGACGCACTTTCCGAAGATGCTGCTGAGGGTAACGGACCGCGCGCAGTGGCTGTGTTGCCCGCCACGGTATTCGATGCCGCCGGTTGCGCCGTATTGCTGAGCCCGAGCGAGACCAGTATGGACTGCAAACTGGCGCCAAAGCTTCCCGTTGCGCTGGCTTCGGAGCGGTCGGCGGACGAGGTCGCGGTTGACCCGCTGGAACCTGCGGCTGGTAGTAGCGACCCAACGTTGCCTGCACTCACGGTGCTGACTTCAATGCTGCTGGCACCTGTCATGCCCATGAAAGAGTGCAGCCTGTGTGCCAAATAGCTAGCCAAACTGGTTAGAAGCTTGCCATTTCCGGAACAACGCTCCCAGATTTGCGCTAAACCTAAGAAAAATCGATTTAAAGCCTAAAGTTATTTTCCAAGTGGACGAGGGGGAACTGCGCTCTTCGATTGCGATGAGGGCTCTTTCATCCCGTTTATCTGGCGGCGATTGAGATACCACTCATCGAGTGCGGACTGGTTGCGACGGCTGGCTTCGAGGTCGGCCTGCGCCTGAGCCGCGTCCACCAGCGTCTCGGCCTGACGCCGTTCGGTACGCTTGGCCAGGTACTCTTCGCGCCGCTCGGCGGCCTCGGCCGCTGCGTCGGCGATGCGTGGGACCAGATGCCGCTGCGACATGGCCGCGGAACGCGCCTGCTCGATGCCTGCTAGCCGGTCTTCAATCTGGTTGCGCACCACCGAGGAGCTGATCAGCTGGCGACCGCCGCGTTCCCGCTCGCCGGCCGCTTCCAGCGCATTTTGGAGCCGGTGCAACTCTGCCATGGCCGTTTCGAGCGAGATCTGATACTGCTCTTCCTCAAGCTCAAGAACCCGGACGAGCCGCCGGAGAGCGCGCGAGACGGCCACGGTCAGATTCCCCTGGCCAGCTCAGCCAGCCGGCGCAGCGATTCGGTAAAGTGGACCTCTTCGTGCGCATCCTGGGTCAAGAAAGCGCGCATGGCCACCCGAGCCCGCAAGGCGCGGTCGAGATCCGGATCGGCGCCCGGTTTATAAGCGCCAATGCGCACCAGATCCTCAGAGCGCGCATAGACCGCCATCAGCCTCCGCACCAGCGAGGCATGTTCCCGGTGGGCTGGATCGGTTACCGCTGGCATCAGACGGCTGATTGAGTCCAGCACCTGAATGGGCGGATACCAGCCTTCTGCGGCCAGTGCCCGGCTCAGCATCACGTGGCCGTCCAGCAGCGAGCGCACTGCATCGACGATGGGGTCCTGCTGATCGTCGCCCTCCATCAGCACGGTGTAAAAGGCGGTAATCGAGCCCGTTGTAAACTGGCCCGAGCGTTCGACCAGTTTGGCCAGCTTGGTGAAGACCGAAGGCGTGTAGCCCTTGGCGGTGGGCGGCTCGCCTGCGGCCAGACCAATCTCGCGGGCAGCCATGGCAAAGCGCGTCAGCGAATCGAGCACCAGCAGCACATGCTTGCCCTGGGCGGCAAAGTACTCGGCCACTGTGGTTGCGGCCATGGCTCCGCGCAGCCGCTTCAAGGGCGATTCGTCAGAGGTGGAGACCATTACCACCGAGCGACGCCGGCCCTCCTCGCCCAATGCATCTTCGAGGAACTCGCCGACCTCCCGGCCGCGCTCCCCCACCAGCCCGACCACTGTCACATCGGCCTCGGTGTTGCGGGTCATCATGCCGATCAGGGTGCTTTTGCCCACGCCCGAGCCGCCAAAGATGCCTACGCGCTGGCCGCGCCCCACCGTCAACATGCCGTCCAGCACGCGAATACCGGTGCCTAGAGGAGTGCGGATCGGCGTCCGATCAAGCGGTGCGCGCACAGCACCGTCCAGCGGCATCGATTCGTTAAGCATCAGCGGCGGACCGCTATCGATGGGTTCGCCCAGGGCATTCAGCACCCGGCCCATCAACGACGGCCCCACATCGAAGGAGACGCCGCGGCCAAGCGCTGCCACCGTGTCGCCATAACGGATGCCTTCGGTAGTTTCAATGGGCATCGATAGCACGTTCGAGCCGCGAAAGCCGATCACCTCTGCCCGGTGGCGGCCACCTTCGCGGTCCGCGATCTCGCAACACTCGCCCACCGAACAGAGAGGGCCGATTGACTCGATGGTCTGGCCGACCGATTCCACCACCTGGCCGCACCATCTCCAGGGATGGCTGCGCTCCAAACTAGCAAAATACCGTTCCAGAAGCAGGCTCATCGCACCGCCTCGTGCGTTGGTCCGCCAGAAGCGCCACCTGTCCTGGGGCCAGACTGCGCGCCGGGAGCACGATCGAAGAACCCGCGTTCAATCTCTGCCATCTGCGCCCGGATGCCGAGATCGACCGATCCCAGCTCGGTCTCCATCACGCAGTCGCCCAGCCGCATCGACGCGTCGGCAACCACCTCGGGCCGTAGCTGCAGATTGGGCAAGAGCGCGATGGCCTCCTGCCAGAGTTCGCGATCCTGGGCGGGGATGCGCAACCGCACCGAAGTGGACCCGGATAACTGGCCAAGCGCCACGCGAACCGCACCGGTCAACAGCAAGGGGTCCATCTGGGCCTCGCGGCGCAAGATGCGAGCCGCCACCTGCAAGGCCAGCCGGACCACCTCCGGTTCGACGGCCGCCAGGTAACGGTCGTGCTCGCGGGCAAAACCGGCCACAAGTTCCCCGGCCTCGATACGGCGTTTTTCTTTGATCTCGTCGAGTGCTGCCGCCTGCGCTTCGCGCTCCGCCTGCTGGCCCTGCGCGCGGCCAGCTTCAAAGGCGCGACGGCTCTCCTCTCCCAGGCGCTTCTCATATTCGGCGCGAATCTCGTCGACCGAATGCGTGGGCGGGGGGGCAGCTGGCTGCGCGTGCTCTGTCTCGATGACCTGCTCCGTGCTCTGCTCCTCAAACAGCTCCGCACAACCAGGGGCTTCATAGTCGAGGCCATCGGTCGGGTAATCGAAGGTCTCGATGTGGCCGCCTTTGCTGCTATCCCAAATTGTGCCGGCCTCGAACACTTCGCTCCCCTTCCCGTTGCCTTCCGGCGCTTTTGCGTTTCCGGTCTCGGCCGGTAGTCTTCCTGCCGCAGTTCAAGTACTAGGCCAGCATCTCGTCGCCACCTTCGAGCTTCAACACCACTTTGCCCTCAGCCTCCAGACGCCGGGCCAGGTTCAGGATCTCCTGCTGAGCCTGGGCAACTTCGCGCGAGCGCACCGGACCGAGGACCTCCATGTCTTCCTTGAGCATCTCAACGGCACGCGAGCTCATGGCCTTGAAGATCTGCGCGCGCAGCTCTTCGTTGGCACCGCGCAGGGCCATGGCCAGCTGCCGCTTGTCGACTCCGGAGACGATCTCGCGAATCGAGGCCGGCGGCACCGTGACCAGATCGTCGAAGGTGAACATCAGGTTCCGGATGTTCAAGGCCAGCTCGGGCTGTCCCTCTTCGATGGTTTCGAGAATGTGCTTGGCCTCTTCGGCATTGAGCCGGTTGAGCAGATCGGCCACGGCCTTGAAGCCGGAGTAGCTCTTGCGCGCCGTGTCACCCACACTCTCCAGACGCCGGTGCAGAATGTGCGCCACCTTCTGCGCCATCTCGGGTGAGAACTGACGCATCTCGGCCAGCCTTTGGATGGAGACCACCTTGTGGTCCTCGCTCAGATTGTCGAGCACCAGCGAGGCACGGCGCGGATCGAGATGGGCCAGCACCAAGGCGATCGTCTGCGGATGTTCGGTGTCGAGCAGCTTGCCCAGTTGTTGCGGGTCGGTCCGCTGGAGCTTGGCCAGGTTACCCTGCTGTTGCTCCTGCGAACGGCGCACCAGAGCCAGCATCTCGTCGGCGCGCTCCTTGCCAAAGGTCTCGGTCAACAGCCTACTGGCATAGTCCAGGCCGCCGTGCACCATCACTTGCTGGGTCTGCAGTAGTTCCCAGAACTGCTCGACGACGGCCGTGGACATCCCCGGGGTGACGCCGCGCAGCTCGGCCAATTCCTCGGTAAGCCGCTGCACCTCCACTTCGGAGAGGGTACGCAGAATCTCCTTGGCCACATCCTCGCCGACCGCCACCAGCAGAATCGCGGCCTTGCGAATCCCTGACATGTTGGATGTCAGCTCGTGGTTCCTTGCTCCATTTGCGCCGTCCCGTTCAGCCACAGCCTTGTCCTCTCCGGTCCCCGAATATCGTCAGCAATGATTAGTCAGAGTGAATCCAGCTCTGCAGAAGGCGCGAACTCTGGTTCGGGTCCAGCTTGAGCTGGGCCGAGACCTGATCGAAGATCTCCTGCGAACGGATACGCTCCAGTTCAATCTCGATCGGCTCGGGAGGTTTCAGAACCTGTGGCGCCGCCGGCTGACCTGCAGCCAGTTCCGCTGGTTGTCCCTTCTCACCGGGCTTGCCCTTTTCCTTCACCTTCTTCGGCTTGGGCACGTGGGTCAACCGGTAGACCATGGGAATCAGCCCGAAGACCATAAGAATCAACAGTCCGGCGACCAGGGCCAGATACTTGACCACCACTGGCGAGCCCTCTGCCAGATCAAGCAACTGGCGATAGAGCGGCACCGGCTGCTGCAGGCGGTTGTCGTCAAAGGCCAGATCCTGCACGGTCACCATATCCCCACGCGTGGAATCGAAACCTACCGCGGCCTGGGCCAGCGCCGTCAGGTTACGCAACTCGTCGGCGGAACGGGGCTGGAAGAGGGCGCCTTTGGTCTTGGTAGCCATCTGCAGCATTCGGTCGTTAACGACGATGGCCGCCGTCAGACGGCGCATCCGGCCCGGGCCCTCGACCACATGGCGCTCGGTCTTCGAGGCTCCATAGGTGCCCGACTCGGTACGCGCGGCCTGGGGCGGCGTGGTCTGCTGCGGATAGACCGGAACAGCCTGCGAGTTGGGTGCGTTCGAAGCCGTCCCCGGAACTCCGGCCGCCACTGGCTGGCTGGAGGTGGTCTGCTCGGAGCGCTGCATCGACAGGGTCACGGTCTTGTCCGGGTCGTAGCTCTCCTGGGTGGTGTCGATGGCCGCATCCTCGTAGTCAACTGTCACCGAGGCGCGGACATTGCCAGCTCCGGTGACCGGTTCGAGGGTAGCCACCAGCTTCTCTTCGAGCGACTGCTCGGCGGTCTGGCGCAGAGCTTCGGCGGTCTTGGGGCCGAGCGGCAGGTTGCCGGCCGCATCGACCAGAACCACTCGGTCGGGCGAGAGCCCGTCGACGGCAGATGCAATCAGATTGCGAATCGCGTCGGGTTCGCCATCGGCCAGCGCACGATGGCGCAGCGTCAGCACTACCGAAGCCTTGGCCGGCCGGTCCTGATCGCGGAACAAGGAATCGTGGGGCATGACCAGATGCACGCGCGCCGAGGCCACGTCGGCCAGGGTGGCGATGGTGTGCTCGAGTTCGCCCTCGAGAGCACGCTGATAGTTGACCTGCTCGTCGAACTCCGAACCCACCCAGTTGGGCTTGTCAAACAGCTCGAAGCCAAGCCGACCCGTCTTGGCGCTGCCCTTGGAGGCGGTCAACAGCCGCGCCTTGTCCAACTGCGGCGCAGGGACGCGAAGACCAGTGCCGTCCGGCGTGGGCTCGAAGGGGATCTGGGCCTGGCTGAGGGTCTGGCCGGTGACGCGGGCGTCGTCCGGGTCCATGCTGGTGTAAAGGGTGCGCCAGTCGGTGCGCAAGGTGTACCAGAGCAGTCCTGCCGTGGCTCCCGCCAGCAGGGCGACTGCCGCGGCGGTCAGCGCGCGCTTGTTCGAGGGCATACCGGCCCAGCGAACACGGGTCAGCCCCCATAAGCCCAGCAGGCGGTTCTTCAACCCGTCCTGTATGGGCATCGGGACCGCGCTCTTCTCCAGTTGTGTCGCCGTGGCCATGGTTTCAGCTCTACCGTCTCCCGTTCATCTCCAGGGTGATCCCTGCGTCCATCCAACCCGGCTGGCACTCGACTGCCCGCCGCACTCCAGAGTCTGCGATTCCGGCTAGAACTGCATCCCGATCACTTGCTGATAGGCCTGCACCGCCTTGTTGCGGACCGACAGGGCCAGTTCGAAGGCCATGTCGGCCTTCTGGGTGGCGATCATCGCCTGATGCACATCGACGCCGGTGCCGCTGAGCAGGCCGCTGACCGTTGACTGAGCCTGCGATTCCAGATTGTTCACCTGGCCGACCGCGTCTGAGAACAGGTCGCCAAAGGGCACCGGAGAGCTCGCATGAGCGGCTCCGGTTGTCTGTGCCGCTCCTGCCGCCAGTCCTGTGCTTGCTGCCGCTACCGAAGCGAGAGAGTTGATTGCGTTCTGCACCGAATCTCCTTGACCTGCGTTGATCTAACTTGCTCTGCCCTGTCTTGATCTTCCCTGCCTTGCCCGTTCGGCCCGTTATCTCTGCCCAACTAGCCGAAGTGCGGGATCAGGATTTGGCTATCTCGAGAGCGGAGGTGATCATGCTCTTTTCCGCCGTAACCGCCGACCCATTCAAGCCATATGCACGCGTTGCCCCCATCAGGTCAACCATCTCTGTGAGGGGATTAATGTCCGGATATGAGACATACCCCTGGGCATCGGCGTCCGGATGGCCGGGATCGAAACGTTTGAGCGGGGCCGATGTATCCTCCACCACGGCAGCGATATGCACACCCGGCGCCACCGCCGTTCCACTGGCCAAGGTAGAGGCCTGCGACAGGCTAGGGGTAGTAGACGAAGAGGCCGAGCCCAGGCCGGAGGCCGTGGTCATCGAGTCCAGGAAATCGGTCGAGGAACCTGCATTGGCCGCAAAGACCACATGCTGGCGGTGGTAGGGCTGGCCGGAGGCGGTGCGCGTGGTCTCTGCATTGGCCATGTTGGCGGCCACCACCTCGGCGCGCATCCTCTCGGCCTCCATTGCCTGGCCCGAAGTGTTCATCATGCCGAACAGATTCATGCTTCCTCCCCTTCTTTACTCTCAGTCGCAGCGCTTTCACTCACTTGTCGGCGTGGATGGCATCCATGATGCGCTGGTTTTCGATCCTCAGCAGGGCCACGCCGGTCTTGAAGCGGAGCTGAGCCTCGGCCAACTGCAGGCCCTCGCGGTCCATCGAGACGTTATTGCCGTCCGGACGCGTGATCAGGCCGTCCACCTTGCGCACATCCACCTTGCGGCCCGGTTTTCCCTGGGTGGCCTCGTCCATGGCTGCCTTCATCTCGGCCTCAAAGTCCATGCCGAGAGTCTGGTAGCCGGGCGTGTCGATATTGGCCATGTTGGCAGCCGTCAGTTTGGCCTGATCGGTAGCAAGGTCCAGATAGCGGGCGAGTTTCTCGCCCATGGTGGTTTCAATGCCGATCGAATTCATGGACGCTCCTTTCCAGACGTGGTTCCGGCGCTCAGTTGATGGAAAGCCCGAAGTCGATTTCGTTGGCGCTGAGCACCGGCTCGTCGCCCGCCAGAATGACGGCGCGCTCCAGTACGTGGGCCAACTCGCGGACGTTGCCTGGCCAGCCGTGGCCCGACAGCTTGGCGAGGGCGGCTGGCTCGAGGTGCTTGACAGGGGCTTCACGACCCATGCGGGCCAGGAAGTGATCCACCAGCATGGGCAGATCTTCGGCGTGCTCCGACAAAGATGGCGTGCGAATGAGAAAGACAGCCAGGCGGTAGTAGAGATCTGAGCGGAAGCTGCCTGCGGCCGCATGCTGGGCCAGAGGCCGGTGGGTAGCGGCGAGAATGCGCACATCCACCTTGATGGTTTCGTTGTCGCCCACCCGTTGCAGCTCGCCGCATTCCACAAAACGCAACAGCTTGGACTGCAGACCTATCGGCATCTCTCCGATCTCGTCAAGAAAAAGGGTTCCTCCATCAGCGGCTTCGATGCGGCCCACGCGGCCCTGGACAGCGCCGGTAAATGCGCCGCGGGTATGGCCAAACAGCTCGGCCTCGAGCAGAGACTCGGGAATGGCGGCGCAGTTGATGGCCACAAACGGCTTGCGACTGCGCGGCGACAGACGATGCAGAGCTTCGGCGACCAGTTCCTTGCCAGAGCCCGTCGGGCCTTCGATCAGCACCGGGGTCATGCGCGGAGCCACTAGACGGATACGGCGGCTGACCTCAAGCATGCAGTTGGCGTTACCCACCAGCTCCGGCAGCCGCTCAGCGACAGAGAGCGCGTGCTTGAGCGCGGCGGGCTCGGCGGTGCGCACCGCTGGCGAAGAGGCGAGTGCCGCAGAGACCATGGCCGGTGGAAGCGGAATACTGGCAGGCCGAGCCGCCGTGGCTTCGAGCACCGGCTCCTCACCCTCCATCAAAGGAATTGGCCAGGGTTCGCGGTGCAGGACATCGGACCCGGACGAAGGCTTGCCCAGCACGGGAGCCGTATTCCAGGCCGCCGTATCTGTGTCCTGGCAACGGCGGAGCGCATAGAGAAGCTCTTGCCGGTAGGGTCCGCGCGGACCGTCCGGCGCTCCGGTACCAGCGGCCGAAACCACGTCCACCTGCGGGAAACATCCACGAAAGTCGCTCAGGAATTCGGTCATATCGAGGTCTGGAAGCCAGGAGTCTACGATGACCGCCTCGGGCGCCACACTCTCGGCCTCTCCCCAGGCCTGGGCGCCGCTCGATACCTCACGCACCTGCCAGCGAAGTCCGGTAAGAATCTGCGCCAGACGCTGGCGGAAGCTGTGATCGGCACTGGCCACCAGAGCCGTGCGCGAACGCGTGCGCGAGGCCATGGAAGCAGAGGAAACGGGAAGCGGAACTGACTGCATGAGATGACTCCTAAGCACAGATGGACGGCCGCTGTGGCCGGGGTTCAATGCGCATTGATCGCGGTGGTGGTTGATACGGCAACCCGGTTCTGCGTGAGCGCCAGCGGAGAAGCGGTGTCGGCCAAAACCAGGGCGGAGAGTTCGGCATCGGAGGGAACCACATAACCCTGGCCGCGCACGGTGCGAATGAGCTGGCCCGGCGGCGGGTCCTGGAGCTTGCGGCGAAGGTAATTGACGTAGACGTCAACAATGTTGGTGGTCTGGGTTGGCTCCATGTTCCAGACCGATTCGAGCAGCTCGACCCGTGAGACGCACTGGCCGCGATTGAGCATCAGGTGCTCGAGCAAAGCGAATTCCTTGTTGGTCAGGTCGATCTGCCGGATGCCGCGGCGGACCGAGTGGTCCAACCTGTCCAGCTCAAGATCGCCGGCGCGCAGCTGCAGACGGGCCTCGCGCTTGCGGCGCAACAGGGCCCGGCAACGGGCGCGCAGCTCATGCAGGCTGAACGGTTTCAGCATCAGATCGTCGGCGCCGCGATCCAGGCACCGTACCCGCGCCTCGACCTCCTGGCGCGCGGTCAAGATCAGTATGGGGAGGTTGGCGTCAAGGGCGCGTACCTCTTCAAGAACCTGCTCGCCGTCTTTGACCGGCATATTGAGATCGAGAATGGTCAGGTCCGGCAACTCCTGCCGGAAGGCCTCAACCGCCGCTCCGCCGTCCTGCGCCAGACGGACGCGGTGTCCGTCTGCCTCAAGGCCACGGCACAGGAACATTCCCAGCGCTTTGTCGTCTTCTGCTACCAGTAACCTCATGGGTGCCTTTCTTTCGGGCAATGTTCGACATGCCCCACAATCATTGCTCTGTAGTTTGGGAGCTGTGCTTAGCAGAAGCTAAACAATTGCCCCCTCACCAACATCACCTGATGCAGAAAGGAACTCAAGATTGGAAATAGAAAAGACTGTGGAGCGAATACAGGTTTGGTACTAATTCAGGACACATCCCAAATTGGATTCACTGCCAGCCAGCGCCGGACACACGTCTCGGCGTGTGTCCAGCAATGCAACAGACTCTTGGATTGCACTCAGGAGTGAATCAGCGGTGAGAGCCAGCGGGCTTCTTGCTGTACATCTGTTCGTCGGCGCGCGCCAGCAGTGCTTTCATGGCTTCGTTCGGCCGATGCTCGGCCAGCCCGATAGAGGCATGCACGCTGAGCACAACAGGCCCCGCACCAGTCTGGAGCGTGTAGTTGCCGCAGATCCATTTCTCCAGCCGCTCAACTTGCGTTGCGGCGTTATCGACAGGGCCGTTGAACAGCAGCAGAAACTCATCGCCACCCCAGCGGCCCACCACGTCGGTAGAGCGCGAGGCAGAAACCAGCTCGCCGGCAAACTGTTTCAGCAGCTCATCTCCGGCCAGATGTCCGTGGCGATCATTGACCTGCTTGAAGCCATCGATGTCGATGACCGCAACGCAGAAGGGCTCTCCAGCCGTAATTTGGCGCTCGATCAGTTTCTCCAGGCAAAGGCGGTTGCGGACCGCCGTCAAGCCGTCGCGCATGGCCATCTGCTCAGCTTCTTCGAGCTTTGTCTCATAGGTAGTAACCTGCTTGCGCAGTTGATCCACGGCGGCCTTGCCCTCGTCGGTCATACGCTTGATCGAGGACCTCAATATCGCTGCCGAGCTTTCAATAGAGGCGCGGATCTGGGTCAGATCGTCGAGGCTGGCAACCGCCATCAGCTGTTCGGTTACGTCGTGAATCTGGCCCGCGCAGCGCACATCCCGTGCACCCACGCCGTCGGCGGTACGCAGCATGGCGAGCAGCAGTTGCTTTACCTCGTCGCTCTTGAGCTGATAGTGCCGCGCCGCATCCAGGCCCCATTGTTCCAGACGCTTTTGTGTTTCGCCACTGCTGGCTTCGAGTTGTTCCCTTTCCATCTCCACTGAAAGCGCTCTGGCAACCTCGGAGAGTGCCTCGCTGAGCGTTGTGCCCAGACCAGGGCAGGCGTTGACGCTGCAGTTGCCCATCTGCACCAGCGCGGTACCGTAAGCGGCGATAACGGCCGACAGCAATCCGGCTTGCTCCGGGCTAAGCCCGGCATTGGCAGAATCAAGATATTTCTTCAGTGAGATCATCGTTCCTCATGGACCGCGGTGGAGTGCCGGACCTCTTCCAAAATGCAGAGAGCAGACCAGCAGAAGTATCGGCCGGTGGGAGGATTTCTTGAGGGAAGAAAACTGCTTGGCTCGTTTGATTGGCCGGGAGGAAGGTAAAACTGTTTTGAATTTGCACATCGGCCGATGTCGGATGACCGCGCAAAGGGCGGGAGGGCTTTGAGAGTTACCCAAGTGTACCCCGATACCGGCGTGCTACTACGAAAGCGTTATGGAAATTTAATGAGATTGACCGATCCTATTCATTAGCAAGGGTGCAACTGTATTCAAACATCCCACAGAGTGGAAGACCACGTGATGGACTTGAGCAAACTCCCGGATCTACTCGCTGTCGCACTGCTGACGATGGCGTTCGCCTCCGTCGCTCGACGTGTTCAGGCGCCAGGCGCGAACCTCTGGCTGTTCGGATGGATTTTCATCGCGCTGCACTTCGCTGCCTTCATGTTTCTCGGCTATCCAGGGGCGATCGGCGCATGGGCTGCATTTATCGGGCTGTCTTCGCTCACCTGGGCTGCGGTTCTGTTCGTCCGCGCCTCGCTGCCTTATCGCGATGAACCATCAAGCATGTGGATGAGCGGTTCATTAATCGCAGTCAACAGTACCTACATTGCGGTTCTTGTCTTTCTGCCAGACGGTTCGCCGTGGCTCACTCCGGCGGCTGTACTGTTTGGCCTGGTTCCGCTGACAATCGTGGTGGTGACGATTCCAGACTTCCAACATGGGCTGCGCTGGGGACTGGTGGGACTGAACTGCGCACTGGCCACGTTCCTACTCATCTTCCAGCATCGTGCTGGCAGTGGATCTTCACTGGCACTGAATGCAATCCTGTTCTGTTCCTATCTGAGCTGCTGTTTCAACTTCTGGTATTCCTGCCGCAAGGCAACCACGGGAGGCTTCATCACGACTGCCGGCTTCCTGGCCTGGGCGCTGGTGTTTGTGATCTCTCCCGTACTGGATGCTTCCTACAAGACGGCCCATGTTGAAAGCGAAGTCTGGAATCTGCCCAAATACGTGGTAGCAGTCGGCATGATCCTGCTGGTTCTGGAGCGCCAGATAGAGCACAACAAATTCCTTGCACTGCATGACGAACTTACCGGCCTTCCCAACCGCCGTTTGTTTCACGACCGGCTGCACGGCACCCTGGAGCGCGCGCGTCGCAACGGCAAACCTGCCGCTGTGCTACTCATCGACTTGGATTGCTTCAAACAGGTGAACGACTCGTTGGGCCACTATATGGGCGACCTGGTTCTCAAACAGGTAGGTACCGTTTTTTCGCAGCGCTTGCGCGGGTCAGACACGGTTGCGCGCACCGGTGGCGACGAGTTCTCGGTGATTCTGGAAGAGCCCATCACGCGCGCGGATGCCGACCGGGTGGCGCGCTCACTTTCGCTGCTCCTGGACAATCCTCTTCAAGTGGGTGACCATAGCATTCGCATCGGCGCCAGCATTGGCGTTGCCCTCTATCCTGAAGATGGAGCAACCGCCGAGTCGCTTTGCATCGCAGCGGACTTGCGCATGTACGATTCCAAGCATGGAGCCAGACACAAGCAGCCTTCTCACCACAACGCTCATCGCCGTCCCACATTTCCGGCCACGCAGGTACCGGTCGGCAGTCTCTGAGGCGTTCGGATCGATAGGCGGTCGGTAGAGTCATCCTGTTCCATGGAATGAAAAGCAGAAAGGCCCGAATCGGTAGATTCGGGCCTTTCTTTCTGGAGTATTTTCAGGAGCGGACGGCTTAGTTAGTGCCGCCTGTTCCCTGACCGCGACGGCGACGACGACGACGGCGGTTGTTATTGGCGGCAGCGGTGCCTGCGGCTGGCCGGGGCACACCTGCAGGCTGTCCAGCTACCGGCGGGGCGCCATCGACGCGGTTGAAGTTGGGCTCGTCTTCCTCTTCAAACTCCTCACCACCCTCTTCTCCGTCTTCGTCAAAGTCGTCTCCGCCTTCGATGAAGATTGTGCTCTGATTGGAGCGAGGCTGACGCTCTTCGGGCTCGGTGCGGGGCTTGGGAGCGGGTGTATGAAGCGGAGCCGGCGCGGCAACTTCTTCCGCCTCGGCTTCCACGGCCACGACTTCGCCTTCGGCTGCAGCAGGTGCGGCGGCCTGAGCCAACTTCGCCTTCTGCTCCTTGATAAGCGCCTTGCGGCTGAGCTTGATGCGGTTGCCTTCGATGGCCAGAACCTTCACCATCACCTGATCGCCTTCGTGCAGCTCGTCCTTCACTTCCTTGACGCGATGCTCGGCGATCTCGGAGATGTGCAGCAGGCCATCGGTGCCGGGGAAAAGCTCGACGAAAGCGCCGAACTCGGCCAGGCGAACAACCTTGCCCAGATAGGTCTTTCCGATCTCAGGCACAGCGGAGATGTTGTTGATGATCTCCAGAGCCTTCTTCAGGCCCTCGGCATCGCTTGAGGCAACGCTGACCTTACCGGTGTCGTCCACGTCGATCTTGGCGCCTGTCTGCTCGACGATGCCGCGAATGGTGGCGCCGCCCTTGCCGATCAGGTCACGAATCTTCTCGACCGGAATCATGACGGTCTCGATGCGGGGCGCATACTGCGAGCGCTCCTGGCGAGGTCCGTCAAGAACCGCGTCCATCTTGTCCAGCAGGAATAAGCGGCCCAGGCGAGCCTGTTCCATGGCCTGCTGCAGAATCTCGCGGGTCAGGCCGCCGATCTTGATGTCCATCTGCAAAGCGGTGATGCCCTTGCGGGTACCGGCCACCTTGAAGTCCATGTCGCCATAGTGATCCTCTGCGCCGGCGATGTCGGTGAGGATGGCGTAGTCGTCGCCTTCCTTCACCAGGCCCATGGCCACACCGGCCACAGAGCCCTTCAACTGGATGCCGGAATCAAACAGCGCCAGGCTGGCGCCGCAGACCGAAGCCATCGAAGAAGAACCGTTGGATTCGAGAATGTCAGAGACCACGCGCATCGAATAAGGCGACTCGCTGGCATCGGGCAGCACTGCGGTAAGTGCGCGCTCAGCCAGAGCGCCATGGCCCACTTCGCGGCGGCCAGTACCGGTCATACGGCCGGTCTCACCCACGCTGAAGGGCGGGAAGTTGTAATGCAGCATGAAGTTCTTGCGCTGCTCGCCTTCGTAGCTCTCCAGGCGCTGGCCGTCGTCGGCGGTGCCGAGCGTGGCCGTAACCAGGGCCTGCGTCTCACCACGGGTAAACAGAGCCGAACCGTGGGTGCGGGGCAGAACGCCGGTCTCAATGGTGATGGCACGGATCTCGTCGAAGGCGCGACGATCGGGACGGATACGCTCCTTAGTGACCTGCTCGCGGAACAGACGCTCACGCATCAGTTCGTAGTAGGTAGAGAGCTTCTTCTTGGCGGTTGGATCGTCGGCCGGCAGCTCGGCAGCGAGCTCGTCCTTGATCTTCTTGACGAGCGCGTAGCTTTCGGTCTTGGCGTGGGTCTTGGTGTCGAGGGCGTCCTTCAGACGGTCGCCGATCTTGGCCTTGAGCTCAGCGTAGTAGGCTTCGTCGATCTCCGGCGTAGTGAATGCCCGCTTCGGCTTACCAGCCTTGGCCACCAGCTCTTCAATAGCGACGACGATCTTCTTGATCTCAACGTGCGCGAATTCGATGGCAGCCAGAATGACGTCTTCAGTCTCTTCCTTGGCGCCCGACTCGATCATCACGATGCCGTCCTTGTGGCCGACAACCATGATGTTGAGTGTGGTAGCCGCGCGCTCGGCGTAGGTCGGATTTACAACAAACTCGCCATCGACACGACCGACACGCACAGCAGCAACGGTAGCGCTGAACGGGATGTCAGAGAGCGCCAAGGCGGCGGCGGCGGCGTTGATAGCCACTACGTCAGGATCGTTTTCCTTGTCAGCCGAGAAGACCAGAGCAATGATCTGCGTCTCGTTGCGGAAACCGTCGGGGAACAAGGGACGGATGGGGCGGTCGATCTGGCGGCAGGTAAGAACTTCCTTCTCGCTGGGCCGGCCTTCGCGCTTGATGAAGCCGCCGGGAATGCGTCCACCAGCGTAGGTATATTCGCGATAATCCACCGTCAGCGGGAAAAAGTCGATTCCTTCACGCGGGTCGGGGGAAGATACAGCGGTTGCAAGAACTACGGACTCGCCCAGAGTCACCAATGCGGCGCCAGAGGCCTGCTTGGCCATGCGGCCAGTCTCAAATACCAGCCGCTTACCACCGGCCAGCTCGACGGCTACTTCATGCTTCGTAGACATACGATTCCTCGTTTCATTTTTTCGCTTGGGAAACTTGTAGGAGGGAATGCGCCGGCAGAAAAGCGGCGATCAGGCGCGCCATGCAGCAGAGCGCCGCACAGGGGGAAGGTCTCTCCCCGTGGCCAGTTCGTCCGACACTGCCGGCCCACGCACTTTCGATAGAAATGCGCGGGCCCTGGCAGTCGATCGGGTTCGCCAGGTACACCTGAGCCACGGTATCCAATCAGGATAGAGGCCGTGACCCAATACCGGTCTGGGCGCTTCCGGGTCAAAGTTGGCTTTCTGATTACTTGCGGATTCCGAGCTTGCCGATTACGTCGCGGTAGCGATCCGAATCGTGCGCCTTCAGGTAATCCAGCAGGCGGCGACGCTTGCTGACCAGCATCAGAAGACCACGACGAGAAGCGTGATCCTTCTTGTGTGTTTTGAAGTGCTCGGTCAGTTCGCCAATCCGCTCACTCAGAATCGCGATCTGGACCTCAGGAGATCCGGTATCCGATTCGTGGGTACGGAAGCGTTCAATCAGTGCGGTTTTCTTTGCAATCGCCAGCACGGCGGGTTTACTCCTCTTGTTTTCTCAGATCCACTCTTAAGTGTCTAAAGTGAGATTACCACGAACGGGCGGTGAATTGCCACGCAGGCACAAGCAGAAACTGCGCGATAACCCCACTCGGTTCAACGCTTGCAAAACCTTCTGCCTGGAGGCGGATCTCCGGCGGGCTAAATGACCGACGCCAAAGAGATTTCAGGGCTGGTCAGGGCTGATCATTGAGCCAATAGTTGGCTCGCGCGACAATACGGGCACCGTAGTCCTGCGTCGTGCGTACACGGATGGTGTGCAGGCCGGGGGCTGGATTGGACGGGCTGAAGGTGAGCAGATAGCGGTTGCGCGCGTGACGCGCCGCATCCACCACGCGCTGCTGAAACTTCTTGTCGCCGGTAAAGGTGGTGTACTCGCCACCGCTCATCTGCGCCACCTCCTTGGCCACATTCTTCTTGAAGGCCTGCACCAGGGTCCAAAGAGCAGAGATCATATTGGTCGAGCGGTCTTCGCCGGAGTCCTTGATGTCGTGCGCCAACTCGGCCTGGAAGGGCGTAAACGAGACGCTCAATACCAGCACATCGGAGGCGCCGATCTTCCTGACCAGATCCTGGATCTTGACGTCCTTGCTGCCGTGGTCGCGCTCTTCGCTGATCAATAGCAATACGCGCCGGAACTGCTTGGGTTGCGATTCGAGCAGATCGACGCCATAGCTGACCGTGTCGAGAATGGCCGCGCCGCCATCCCCTGGCTGCAACTGCTTCAGAGCCTCGTTCAGGCCGTCCCCATTGTGGGTAAAGTCAGTCACCAGGCGCTGCGTGGAGTCAAAACCAACCAGCGCGGCCTGGCTGTGCGGGTCAGAGAGGAACAGATCGAGCAACGGACCGAGCTTGGCAACCTTGTCGAATTCGAGCACGCTGACGCCCCCCTGCTCGACGGCCACCACCAGCGCCACCGGCGCTGTGTCCATCTCCTCCTGCACTCGAATCTTCTGGGGAACGCCGTTGTCCTCAAGGACAAAGTCCTCAGGCTTGAGGCCGTAGAGGATGCCTCCGCCGCGCTTCTCGACCAGCGTCGGCACCAGGACCTCTGTGGTGGTCACGCGCAACATCGGGGCGTCGCTTTGGACGCCCGGCATCGACTGCGGGGGCTCGGCGGGAGGCAACTGCTGGGCAACACACGCGGCAACGGCCGACAACAGCGCCAGAGACAAGCAGAGCAAACGCGATACAAACCGCACACCCATCGGCAACAACTCCCACTATTGATCCGGCTCTTAAATAGTGTGTAGGCTTCCCACCCATTGCGCGATGAAGCCTGCGAAATGGATGGGGCACGGCGCTTCTTACTTGAGGACCGGATCAATAGAAGCATGCAGGCATTAGGAGACGCGCCGGCGCGCCTCGCGCTGGATCTGCCCGGTCCAAAACAGATAACCCAATAGTTCCCACCGCGAGGCCCAGGCAAAGGCGAATATCTTGGCCGCAGTCAGCGTTTCGGCTGGCTGGCCGGAATAGGTCTCAACCCGCCAACGCACATATTCGCTGCGCCAGGGCGTAAAGCGATGGCCGCGAGTGGCAGTCCAGATAAAACGCAAGGGAGCAAACAAGGGCATCTCCACAGCACCAAGTATAGACGGAGCCAGCCTTGAAGCCTGGGACGAGCGGAGGAACTGGTCAAGATCACACCATAGGGATCACGCCAGCGGCTTAAGGAAAACCCGCTCTACCGCGTCCACAGCTTCCCTGCACCGCGCAAGGACGCGCGTGGAGGTTTGTTCTCGATGAGCGAGCCGTTCGGCAGAGTTCTCGCCAGCCAAAGACTTACGACGGAAGCTTGCTGAAGAGGCTGTTCGACGCGGACCCAAGCTGTGCGATGACGCTTTCCAGTGCCGACTGTTGGGTCTCGGCCAGCGAGAGGCGCGTCGAAATGGTTGCCACATCGGCCTGCATCAGATTGGTCTGCGTGGCTGTCAGCTGGGTCTCATTGCTGGTGGCAGAGTCGGATGCCGAGGTGATCTGGTTGATGGAGTCGTCGATCACTACCCGCTGTTGCGATACATAGTTGAGTGCTGTACCCAACGCCTCTGTGTCAGTGACTGCCTGCGTGGTGTCCACGGTCCCGCTGGAATAGTCGGCGATGAGGCTGTTAAGCGCGGAAAACACATTGTTTGTTCCCGAGCCGGTGAAGAGCGAACTTCCTGGTACGTTCAGTTGAATCTTGTCCCCACCGGGCGTAACCAGGTAGTTGATATTCGAGTCTCCATTGTAGGTAGTGACGGCCGGCGAAGTGGAAGACGAGGTGCTGAAAGGAGCTGTCGAGCTCTGCGCTCCGGCAAAGATGTACTGGCCCTGATAGCTGGTATTTGCCAGCGACTGCACCTCGTCAAGGATTCCCGACAACTGAGTGGAAATCGACTTGACGTCGCTCGAGTTCATGGTGCCGTTGTTGGCGCTGGTAGCCAGCGAGATAGCCTGCGTCAACTGCGTCACCACGCTGCCCAGCGTCGAATCGGCGACCTGCAGTTGCCCAGTGACCAGGCTCGAACTCTGCGTGAACGTGTCGTCCTGCTGAATCGTATTCAGCAGAATCACATTCTCGCCCACCGCAGCCGGATTGTCGCTGAGCGAGGAAACACTGACGCCGCTCGACAACTCACTGGTCAACTGCTCTTCGGTGTCCTGCACCGAGTTGAGCGACGCCGCCAGCACCGAGTTATAGTTTGGATCGACCCGCATTCCATCCCCTCTTTCGCGTTCCGGTTGTCAATCGTGTGGCCTTGTGCTCTCTGATACTGATCTAGGAAACGGTCGTTTCAGTGCCAATATTGATCGCCTGCGCCATCAGCGTATTCAGGGTCGAGAACACCTGCGCTGCAGCCTGGTAGCTGCGTTCCATGGTGGTCAGAGACGAGGCCTCGTCGTTCAGGTTTACCGCCGAGATCGAATCGACCTGGGTCTGCAGTTGCGTCACCGAGGCCGTCTGCGCTGTGTTCTCAGTCTCGACATTCGACACCGTCGAGCCCAGCGTGCTCACAAAGTCCGAATAGTAGTTGGTCGGCGTCTGCCCGCTGACGATGGTCTGGCTGGCAAGTGCGGCCATGGCAATGGCATTAGAGTTGTCGCCGGTGCCGGCCGTCGACGATGCCGCCGCTATATGATCCGGGTCGGTCATGACCACGCTCATCGACAGTGCGCTGCCGGAGACCTGCGTGGGCGCAGAAAAAATGTCGCCGGCATTGGAAGTATCCCCGGCCTGGTCCGTGCCGGCGTTGTTCAATGTGTTCACCTGGGTTGAGACACTGTAGGCGAGCTGATCGAGCGAACTCAGCGTATTGGGAATATCGGTATCACGCGCCGTCAGATAGCCGCCCAACTGGCCGCCGCCGGAGGCCAAACCGCTGGTGATATCCGTCGTTCCGGAATAGATGTGCGTCACCCCGCCCGACATGCCGGTAGTCAGTTGATAGCTGGAGTCACCGGAGACCAGCAGTTGGCCCGAGGTGGTGGTAATCTGCATTCCATCGTTGCCCGTGCTAACCTGATTGACCCCGACCAACGTTGACAACTTCGCCAGATCATTCTGACGCTGATCCTCAAGCGAGTTGTCGGTGCTGGTGCCTGTGGCCTGGATTTGCTGGTTCAACTGCGCTATGGATGTGGTCAGCGCATTTACCTGGCTGACAACGCCCGAGGCCTCCTGGTCGAGCGCAGACCGCTGCGACTCAAGACTGGAGGCGGCGCTGGAAACATCGCTGGCCAAAGTGGAGGCTGAAGACAGAACTTTCTCGCGCAGCGAATTCGACGTCGGGCTGGACTCAAGCGAAGAGAAGGAGCTGAAGAAGCTGGTCAGGTCGGTGCCGATGTCGCCGGTCGTGGTGCTGGTGCCCGAGCTGGGCGTAAACACGGCCTGGACCGAATCAAGCGCCGTCAGCCGCGTGCTCGAGGCCGAAGCCAGCTGCTGCTGCTGATTCAAGCGCTCCTGCAAAACGGTATCGCGCTGTGATGTGGCGCCGGTCATCGTCGCGCCCTGACCGTAGCTAATGCCGCTAATTACAACCGAGGAATTTTCCTGCCAGGTAGGCGTCTCTTCCGTGTAGCCGGTGGTGCTGGCATTGGCTACATTGTTCGAGGTTACGTTCAGCGCCGCCTGATCACTGTCCAGAGCCTGCGTCATCAGGCTCAATGCCGAGTTAATCGTTCCCATGCGCGCTCTCCGGCTCTGCCCATCCGCGCTCCGTTCCCTGGCCATACTCCAAACGGTCCATGCGAATATCCCGGAGACGATGGATCACCCGCAGGTTCGCACTGGTCGCCTCCAGCACCCGGGCAAAGGTCGCCATCTCTCCACGGGCCGCTCTGGCCTGGATGGCCAGTTTCTGCTGCACGCTGGCGGCCGCCACAGGAAGATCGCGGTTCAACGCCTGGCAGGACAAGGCAAGTTCCTCGAGCCGCTCCACATCCAGATGCGCCAGCGCGCGCGATGCCTCGGCCACAATCTGCTTCAGCTCGGGCTGCTTTGCCTCGGTCGTGACAGCGTCCATGCGAAACTTCCTCTCTCTTTCAACCCATGCAGTACTTCCCCGCGCGGCGCGAGGCTCCAGCCTTCCAGCTGCCTCATGCGGCCATGCCGGTCTGCGCCTCTCGTTTGAAGCGCCTTCGATCTTCTGTCTGCACATCGGCGTTAAGAGCTGCTCAACATCGCGTCGACAACCCTGGAGGCCACGGCCGATGCCGGAACGTTGTAGGTGCCGGCTGCGAGCATCGCCTGGATTGAGCTCACCTTGTCCATGCGCACACCGTCAGCCGAGGCGGTCTGCGAGACCTCGCTGGCCGCACTACTGAGCGTGGCGCTGTCACTGCCCAGGCTGCTGGAACCGCTGGCAGTCGAACTCTTGGCGCCAGCCGAAGCGGCCGCGCTATTGTTGATGCCGAGCATTGATCTCAAGCCATCGAAGCTATTACTGATATCCATCTGTGTGTCTCCCTATTGGACGTATCGGCCTGTTCGCTAATCACTCTAGTCATTGAGGAGTTCTTATCACGGTATCGGTGTGCAGATTAGTGGTTACTTGTCCGATTACCGAGGCATTACCGGAGTGGGAAAGATCTCCAATAATCCTATTAGCCATACCAAATCCCCCGTGCTGGCTCAGCGCTTTGCCTAAAGCCTCGGAGGCAAACTCCCCCAGCGCGCTGCCTGAGCCGAGGGTGGTGTCGCCACTGTCGGCATCGTCGTCCTGGCTGGAGGTCATGGGTTTCAAGAGCTCTTTCATCATCATGGCCTCAAACTCATGCGCCGCCTGGGTCAGACGCGGCGAGACGGCTGTCGTACCCGTTGCGCTGCCTGCTGTGACCGTTGAAATGGCCGCTGCCCCCGTCGCCACTAGAGTACCTCCAAATCCGCTTCCAGTGCTCCTGCTTCTTTCATTGCCTGGAGGATCGAGATCACGTCTCTGGCCCCCGCTCCGGTACGTTGCAATTCCTGGACCAAATCCTCAACCGTAGCGCCTTCTTTCAGATCGATGCGGTTGACCGGCTTGTCCTGGGCCTGCACACTGGTCTGCTGTACCACCTGCGTAGTCCCCGTCAGCCCGGTTGGCTGCGAGACCAGGGTCTGGCTGATCACATTCACGCTCAACCCTCCGTGCAGGATCGAGACAGGCTGCAGACGCACCGTGCCCCCAATCACAACAGTCCCTGTCCTTTCATTGACCACCACTCGCGCCCGCGGATAAATTGACACCTCAACCGACTCGATCTTGTCGAGCAGTACGGCCACATCCTCATCCGGCTTGGCCACGACCTGCACCCTGCGGCTGTCGACGGCGTGGGCGCGCTTGTCGCCCACCACCAGATCGATGGCATCCGCCATCCGCTCGGCGGTATGAAAGTCGGCCTCGTTGAGCACCACCGTCAATGTGCGCATGGCAGCCAGATCGAAGGGCACGGACCGCTCGATCAAGGCTCCGCCGGGGATGCGCGCCGTGGTGGGATGATTCATCTGGCGGGAGCTGCCTCCACCTGAGGCCAGGTAGCCGCCCAGCACCAGGGCCCCCTGCGCCTGGGCGAAGATCTGCCCGTCTGGCCCGTAAAGCGGGGTCATCAGCAGGATTCCGCCTTCGAGCGAACGCGCATCGCCGGCCGAGGAAACTGTCACATCCATCTTCGAGCCGGGCTGACTGAACGGCGGCAGCGTCGCCACCACGAAGACCCCGGCCATGTTCTTCACCTGCATGTTGCTGGCGCTGTTGGCACCGGTGGTGGGAACCGTAATGCCCAGCCGTTCGAGAGCAGACAACAAAGTCTGCGCCGGAAACACCGTCTGAGAACTGTCGCCAGTGCCGCGCAACCCCACCACCAACCCGAAGCCAATCAGTTGATTGTCCCGGATGCCTTCAATCGTGGCCACGTCCTTGACCCGGGCCCGCTGCTCGACGGTTTCGCTCAGTGCTCCGGCCGCGCACATGGCAAGAGTCAGGCCAATGGCCAGCGCCGCCCACCACCAGATAGAACCGTCAACCCGCTGCTCTGCCCTGTTCACCCAAGTCTCCTTTATTGCTTCGCCCCAGCGCTTCCCCGCTCCAATGGCCCGTTCCATTCCCTGCCCCGCCTGATCGGACGCTTGAAGTCCATACACTTTAGACCACGCACATTAGAGAAAAATCATGAAGAATCTCTAAAACACCAGAATCTTCTCGAGAAACCGCACCACCGCATTCTGTCGGTAGGTTGAATCGTTCACAATGCCCTTGCCGACCACTTCCAGTTCAAGATCTGTCATGGCCGTCGACAGTACCTCATTCTGAGCGCTCACATCCTCAGGCCGAACCAGGCCGCGCAGCTGAATCAGCTGCGTCTGCTGGGAGAAGGTCAACTGCCGGGTGGCCTGCACCACTAGCATCCCGTTCGGCAACACATCGACCACCTCTCCGCCGAAGGTTGTCGTCAGGCTCGAACTGGTGGTGCTCTGGCCCTGCGCCGTCAACCCCGACGCTGCGGTCATCCCCAGCAGATTCTGCAAATTGTTGGCACTCTTTAGCTTTCCGAACAAACCGGTCAGACCCGAGCTGGCGCTGGAGGCACGTGAGTTCTTTACCTGCCCGTCGGTCGAAGCGGCCAAGCTCTCAGAGACCACAATCGAGACCACATCGTGCAGACGTACCGCCTTGGCGTCGGTTCCCAGCCGCACCAGCCTGCCCTCCGAACTCCAGATCGACCCAGATGTGCGCACCTCGGCCGCCTGCTGGGCCCGGACCTGCTGAATGTAGGTGCGCAGCGCCGCCTCGGGCGGCGTCAGATGCGATGGCTCAGTGGCTTTTGTCTTCTTGGCCGACAGGGAGTCCGGAGAGATGGCTCCGAGCACCAGGAACGGCAAGACGATCAGCTTTGCCATCCTCATCACAAGCCTCCTTCAGTGTCGAGCGCCGCCCGGCCCGCACCAAGAGCGACCGCTTGAACCACTCCGCCGGTTGCCGTCAGCCTGACCTTGAGCCGGCCACCGGTCGCAGCAGGCCCGAGCGCAATGCCGTCCAGCCAAGCCACGATCACTGGGGTGTTCTGTTCGACCACCAGCCGGTCGCCGCCACGAATCACCGGTCGTAGATCGGGAATCGCCTGCCGCTTTGGAACAGAGACGGCCTCCAGGGCCAGATTGCGCCCATCCGTTCCAGGTCCGCCCGGTCCAGATCCGTTCACTTCCAGCCCGGCCATGCCAGGCCCGGCGACCAACACCATCCTGCCTGGCCCGCCCGTGTGTTCTGAATTGCGCACCAGCAGCCAGCGGTTGCCGGTCGAGAGGTCGTCGATCTCACGCACAACGGTATCGCTCCGCGGATTGTCGGCCGCCCTCGCACTCCGGCCGCCCGGCATGGAACAGAGCCCCACGGCTATCCACGCTCCGGCCAGAAACCTGCCGCCCACCCTGCATCCTCTCATCGCTTCTTCTCCCTGGCCGTTTTGGATTACGAGTGCGCCATGTTGTTGACCTGCTGATACATGTCGTCGGCCGCCTTGATGACCTTTGAATTGGACTCGTAAGCCCGCTGGGCAAGCACCATCTGCACAAACTCAGTCACCACATCGACGTTGGAGTTCTCAAGATACCCCTGCTCCAGCGTCCCCATGCCCTCGGTTCCGCCCGGATTGCCCAGCACCGCGTCGCCGGAGCTGAGCGTGGCCTGCAGAAGGTTTGAGCCCATGCTCTCCAGCCCTCCGGAATTTGGGAAGTTTGCCAGCTGCAGCTGCCCCAGCTGCGAGGGGTTCTGCTGGCCGGACAAGGTGGCGTTCACCACGCCATACTGCGTAATGGTCACCGCCGTGGCATTCGAGGGAATGGTGATGGTGGGGATCAACGGATCGCCATCGGTGGTTACCATGGTGCCCTGATTGTTCAGATGGAACTGGCCGGCGCGGGTATAGGCGATGCTGCCATCCGGCCGCTGTACCTGAAAAAAACCCGAGCCTTCGATCGCGACGTCGAGTGGGTTCGAGGTCTGATTCAACGAGCCCTGGGTGTTGATCACCTCTGTGGCCGCCGATTTGGTGCCCAGACCGATCTGCAACCCGGCCGAAACTGTGTTCTGGCTCTGCGCCGCTCCGGGCGTGACCATGTTCTGGTAAACCATGTCTTGAAACTGCAGCCGGGTCTGCCGGAAGCCGGTGGTCGAGGAGTTGGCCAGGTTGTTGGCAATGGTATCGAGGTTGGTCTGCTGGGCGCTCATGCCGCTGGCAGCCGTATAAAGAGCTCTGATCATGGTTTCTCCGCTCCAAAATGCAGGAACTACCCGGCGCGTGGCTAAACGCGGGGCAGATCCTCGGTGGCAAATTTGTTGAATTCGCTATGAAACACCGTCAGCGCCTTCTGCATCAACTCGGCCTGACGCTGCATGACGATCAGCTCCAGCGACCCCTGCACCAAGTCCTGGTTGGCTGCCTCGAGAGCACCCTGCCGCACCATCGAGTTCTTTGACGGGGAGGCGGTAACGCCCTGGGGCGCGGCATAGCGGTTCGAGCCTTCGGCCGTCAGCTGCGTGCCAGTCGGAAAGTCCACCACCCCCAGCGTTGCCACCGTGCCGCCGGCCACCGATACATTGCCCGCGGCGCCGATCGAGATCTCTCCCGGAGGCAACAGAATGGATTGGCCCGCGGCCGACAGCACCGGCTCACCGGCTTCGGTGACCAACTGACCGTTGGTGGCACGGCGGAAGCTGCCGTCGCGGGTGTAGCGCACCCCGTTGGCCGTCTGGACCACGAAGAAGCCGTCTCCCTCAATGGCCAGATCGAGGGGATTGCCGGTCTGCTGGATGGTCCCCTGGGTCATGCTAAGCCGGTCGCCGCCCACCAGACCGTAGTCGTTCACGGTACGGCCCAACTGGGAGTCGGCGGCATCGGGTCCGAGCAGCACCGAACGGAAGTATTCGCGCTCGGCCCGGAAGCCGGGCGTCTGCGCATTGGCAAGATTGGTGGCCGCTACATCGAGGGCCTGGGTCCTGGCCACCAGACCGGTCATCGCCGCATAGTATCCGCTGTCCATCGCTCTCCTCTTCGAACTGTCCTAAGACGATGCAGTTGATGGACCGAAGCAGAAGAAAACCGATTAGAGGGGATTAGGAATCGGGGTTCGCGACACAGAAAATTGGTACTTTTTCATTCCCACGGGGGCAGGTGCCGGCAGAAGAAAGCAGGCGCCTCAAGAGACGCCTGCCCGAAGATTGCACAAGGATAGCTTTGAAGAATTCGATGGGGATTGGACCAAGCAGGCGCTGCACCGCCCACGCACAAGCCAGCAGGCGCGCGCCGGTCCCGGGAACCCCGGACCGGCGCGACCGAACTGTTCGGCGCTACTGCAAGCCGTCGCAGACGATGGTCACTTCAAACGCTTCACCATCGAATGCATAGTAGTGATGCAGTTGAAATTCAGGCGCCTGCACATGCAGGTTGTAATCGCGTCCTGTGATGACGGCCGGGACCGAGAGGCCACAGTTGGCCGACAGCTCTGGCACCTTGCCCTTCCAGGCTCCGGCCAGCATGTTGCAGAGCTCGCCAATGCCGTCCTTGACGGTATCGTCGATCTCGTCAAACTCCATGCCGGTCATGCAGGCGGCGATCTTGAGTGCGGTCTTTCCTCCGGAGCGGAAGACACAGGCACCGCTCAACAGGCCGCCGAAGCCGACCACCGAGGTCACCGACTCCGGTTCATGGTCCACCCGGGTATCGGTGCGCTGGCAGTTAACGCCCAGCATCAGGTGAAAGACCTCTTCTACGCTCGCATCCAGGTTCCGCGGATCGGAGACCTGCTGCACGGACTCTCGCAACGAAACTGCCATCGTACGCTCCATATTTTGGCCTGTCGTCGCACGCGATCGTGCGATAGCAGCCGACCGAACACCGTTTAGTAACACAGGTACCCCCTATCAGGCGGCGTGGATCAGTGGCAAAACCCGTTCCTTGACCTGTTCGGCCGTGAAAGGTTTGCGAATGTATCCCTGCGCCCCGGCCTGGATGGCCTGTTTGACATGCTCCTCGCTCGATTCGGTGGTAATCATCACCACCGGTACGCCCGGCGCCAGATTCTGCAAACGGATCTGACGCAAGAACTCGAGCCCGTCCATGGAAGGCATGTTGATGTCAGAAAGAATTAGATCGACCTGCTTTGCCTTCAACAAATCGATACCCTCGGTTCCACTCCCCGCTTCAAGCACGACCAGTGGATCCAGGCCCGCCTGTCGAAGAGCACGCTCGACAATCTTGCGCATTACCGAGGAATCGTCCACGATCAAGGTTCGAATTTCGCTCATCCCCAAGCTCCTCTGCTAATTTGCCTATCGGCGCTTGATGGAAAATCATGAGGCTACAGCACATGATTAACGGTCACCGCGCTCTCAGCTGGGCCCGACCGAGCAGATCAGATCCTCGACCTCTTCAATCCCAGGCACAGCCGTGCGTTGCGGCTTCCGCCACATGCGCAGCCACAGGCAATCATGAACCCGCACCAACCGTGACTCCATCGGTCTGACCCGCTCCAGCCGGCGGGTAATGGCGTCGACAAGAACTGGCTCCGAGGAGGCTTCAACCAGCTCCACCGAGGGGAAACGTACGCCCAGCAACCGGACGTGCGCGGGCCGGAACTCGCTTTCGAGCACAATGCCGCATTCCACCCTCAAGCCCGTCATCCGCTCGACCGCCAGCGCCAGCACCGGGTCCAGCCGGTCCTCGAAGCCAAGATACAGAATCTTGCCCGCCGCCACGCGCAGCGGCAGGGCTCCGAACGCATCGACAAACAGCCGCGGAACCAGCGGCGTCAAACCCTCGGCATCGTGAAAATCCATGCCCAGAACTGGGGCGCCCCACTGCAATCCGAGCGCACGCGCCACCTGCTGCTCGGTTACGCCCTGCTGGCGCATCAACCAGTGTCCAAGCCGGCCACCGCCTGCTGCCTTTTGGGCATCGACGGCCTCGCGCAGTTGCTGTGGCGAGATCCAGCCCTGGCGCATCATCACCAACCCCAGCGGGATACGGTGGCGATGGCTCTCGGCGCTGCTGCCCCGCCCATCCATCTCGCGGCTGAGTGCGGCGGCCACCAATGCCGCCGTGCACTCCGCCGAACAACTCCATGCGCCCTCGAGCACCGGCGCTGTGCGGCTGCGCCAGAGCCGCAGCCAGCCCGTGCGGCAGCGCGGATTGGCACACTGCTCGAACAGTCCTGTACGAGCGCCATTGCGTAGAGTCTCGGGCCGTGGCGCCGATTGCGCAGAGCCGCCAGCCAGCTCCAAGCCAGCTGCTGCCTGCTGCCGATCCCGACTTAGAAGAGGCATCGGATACTCTCCAGACGCTTCTTGGGCGCTGCTACCTCGGTGACGCGTAGGCCGAAGTTGCCGTTGACCAGCACCACGTCGCCGCGGGCGACAATCTTGTCGCCCACAATCAGATCCACCGGGTCCGAGACATGGCGGTCCAACTGCACCACATCGCCCGGTCCCAGCTCGAGCAACTCGCCGAGTGGCATCTCGCGGCATCCAAAGCGCAAGGAGGCCTCGAGCTCGACATCGAGCAACAGCTCATAACCGGCGCTGAGTACGGCGGCCGACGCCGGCTGCGGCGCGTTGGCTACCGATGCCGGCTGCGGCGCGGCGGCTGGCTTGGGCGCCTTCACCTCGTCGCGCACCAGAATCTGCCAGACCCGCTCGCCGGCCTTCAACTGGAAGGCACGCGAGACCTGGCTGAAGGGCGCGGCTTCCTCGAACTTCTCCACCTTGCATTTCTTGCCCGACTTGGCCAGCAGTTCGCCGGCAGCCGCGTCAAAGGTCTCCTTCAGCAGTTCGCCCCAGCCGGCCTTCTGATCCATGCCTTCGCCCAGCAGCGGCGTCTCAAGTACGCTTGCATCCAGCACCACCGCGAAACGGCCCCGCTCATCGCCCCCTACCGTAGCGGCAAAGCCGAAGGTTCCCTGCGGCAGCGGCTTGGGCAGCGCCTCTGACATCTCCGGCTCGCCGGCCAGGGCCTGCGAGAACAGATCGGTGGCAACACGAATCCAGCAATCGAAAAAGGTCATCATTGGCCGGCCTCACGAATCCCGTGTTCGAGGGAGGCTGCCCGATGCGGTCCCATCCGGACAGCGCGCGCCGGAACCAGATCCTGCCCACCCACACGCCACTGCGGAGCATGGTTGGCGGGCAGATCCAAGCGCAGAATTGACCCTGGCTCGAGCTTTTCAAGAACGCTGGCCGACAACCGCACCGAAGGCAACTGCAGCGAACAACCGATAGGAATCTTCTTGGCGGCAGCCGCCATCCGCGCCCGCGTATCGCCTGCATGGCGGCGGCGGCGCGCCCAGTCCGAGGTCAGCCGGCGCAGAATGGTGTTGGCCACCACGGCCGGAAAGGCCAGGTTCAACAATCCCGAACTGTGTGGCATACGTATCTCAAAGCTCAGGCAAAGCGTCTTTTCCGATACCGAGATGATGCGCGCCACCTGGGTCTGCATCTGGCGGCGCTCGAAGTTAAAGCTCAGGCCCACCTGTTGCCAGGCTGCGGTCAGCTCGCGGCAGATGATCTCGACCACCGAGCCAAGGATCGCCTCTTCGATATCGGTCAGCTCACGCAGCGGCCCTTCCTTGCCGTCGCCGCCCAGCAGCAGATCGATAATCGGCGGCGCGAGCCCCAGGTCCAGTTGCAGCACCGAAAGCGCCCCCAGCGGCTCCAGGCGCACCGATGCCACGTAGCTGATCTCAGGAATGCGGAGCAGAAACTCGTTGAACTGTATCTGCTCGGCCGAGACCAGGTTGACCTGAAAACGCGTGCGCAGCCAGGCCGCCAGATTGTGGGTCAGGTTGCGGGCAAACAGATCGTTCAACATGCTGATGGCGCGCAGCTGATCGGTTGAGATCTGCCCGGCCGAAGAAAAATTGTATGGAACCACACGCGCCCTTACCTCGGTCTGCGTCGCCTCCGGTGAGGAACTGCGTGCGGCCTGAAATAGAGCGTCAATCTCATCCTGTTTGAGCGTTTTCTCAATCAACGGTGCTTCCCCCTCTGCTATGCTCTCCGCTCGGTCGTGATTGGTCCCGTTCGGTTATTACGGCCGGTCTGCGTTCCGGCCACGCGGTGTTTTACGGCTGCCCTTGGTCCGATCGAAGACGCCCCGGTCTGCCAGGTCCCTGAGCGCGCCGCGCAGGTGCGAGACCGCCGAAGCATGAACCTGCGAGACCCTCGATTCGACCACGCCCAGCGCCATGCCGATCTCGCGCATGGTCATCTCCTCGTAGTAATAGAGAGTCATCACCAGCCGTTCCCGGTCGGGAAGATGGGCAATGGCGTCGGCCAGCCGGTCTTCGAGCTCACCCCGCAGGCAGCGGAACAGAGGGTCTTCTTCGGGACGTCCTGGAACATAAGCCAGCTCCTCTTCGCCCGAATCCTCGTTGCGCTCCATGTGCAGGGTGCCGATCTCAAGACCCTTCAGATCGCCCAGCAGTTGCTGATATTCCTCCAGCCCGAGGCCCATCTCGACGGCTACCTCGCCCTCGCCCGGCGCATGGCCAATGCGAGCTGTCAGCGCCCGAATGGCCTCCTCGACCGCCCGGCCCTTGCGCCTGAGTTCGCGCGGGCTCCAATCGAGAGTGCGCAAACTGTCCAGAATCGCCCCCCGTATACGGAACTGGGCGTAGCTGCGAAACTGCACCTTCTTGCCAGGATCGAACTTGGCGAAGGCATCCATCAGGCCCACCACCCCGGCCGAGACCAGGTCTTCGATGTCAACATGCTGCGGTAGCCGTTCGTGAATCCTGCGCGCCAGAAAGCGCACAATGGGCAGATGTTCAAGCAGCACGCGCTCCTGCTCTCCGCTAAGCACCGGTGCGGCTGCCACGGCAGGCGGATAACCCGCTTGCGCCCCGGCGCCTCGACGCACCGGTCTCTGATTTTCTCTTGCAGTCGCGCTTTCCAAAGTTTTTCCCCCTCTTACTGCCTCAACGCCGGACTTTCATCGGTCCCACGTTGTTCAAACCCGCCCCAAATCGATGCAATTCGCCTGGACCGGTGCAATCCCACTCCGCTTGCCCACCTGCATTTCGCCCCGCACGGCTCTGGCTCGGTTCGTCTCCTGTTCCCCGCCAGCGAATGTACGGGGCTAGCGGCCGTACCGAACTAACGCACCGTGCCGACGGGCCTTAAACGTATGTCGGCAGGAATCTCGCCAGCCGCAACTACCGAAAGTCTCGGTAGTATCGGCTCCAACCACCGCTTGACGTAAAAACGGGCTGGACTAGGGCAAAGCAGCACGGGAAGTGCCGAAGCTGAGGCTGAGCCAATAAGTTGTCTCACAGAATCGACCAATCTCCGGACCACCGGCGTGCCACCGACGCCCGCAGCGGAGGGCAGGCGGTTGCCGGCCTCCGGCGCCAGTGTGGCTAGAATCTCCTCTTCGAGCTGGCCATCGAGCAAGAGCACCGGCAACATGCCTTCGCCATCGAGCAGCGGACGCACCAGGCGGCGTCCCAGCGCCTGACGGGCACCCTCGACCAGCGCCACCGTACTCTTGTTCAGGGGAGCGGTCTCCAGCAGCGCCTCTAGGACCGTTCCCAGATCGCGGATCGAGACCCGCTCCCGCAGCAGCTGTTCGAGAACGCGGCCTACCTCGCCCAGAGTCAACATCTTGGGCACCAGTTCCTCCAGCAGTTTGGGATGGCTGTCATTGAGCGAATCGAGCAGGCGCTTGGTCTCGGCCCGGCCCAGCAGCTCACCGCCATGCTGGCGGATCAGCTCGCCCAGATGGGTGGTGACCACGGTGACCGCGTCCACCACCGAGTATCCGGCGGCGATGGCCTGGTCCTCGATATTGGGGGCAATCCAGATGGCCGGCACACCGAAGGCCGGTTCCCTGGTCTCTTTTCCGGCCAGTGGGCGGCGGTTCGGATCGCCCGAAACGGCCAGCAGATGGGCTCCCTCGGTCTGCCAGCGGCCAATCTCGATGCCGCGCAAAGAGAACAGATACTCCCTTGGCTTGAGGCGGAGGTTGTCCGAAATATGGACAGGCGGCACCAGAAAACCCATCTCCGACGACAGATGACGGCGCAGTGAGCGGACCTTGTTCAATAACTGCCCGCCCTGCTTCTCGTCCACCAGCGGAATCAGTTGGAAGCCGATCTCAAGGGTCAGCTCCTCCAGCTTGAGCAGTTGGGCCAGATCGGCTGCTTGGCTGGTTTCAACCTTCTTCTTGTCGGCCGCGGCGGTCTCAACCGGCGCGGGAGCGGAGGCCGCGGTCACCTTGATGCGGCGCGCACCCAGCAGCAGGACCAGCGAAACGGAGAGAAAGGCGAACTTCGGCAGCCCTGGAATGAGGCACATAGCCCCTGTAACCAGGCTGGCCAGATAGAGCGTCGCAGGCCTGCCAAGCAGCTGCTGGCGGATCTCGCCGCCCAGCATTCCAGAGGAGTTGGCGCGGGTAAGCGTGATGCCGCCGGCCACCGAGACCAGCAGCGAGGGAATCAGTGTGACCAGACCGTCGCCCACCGTCAACACCGTGTAAGTGCGGGCGGCAGTGGCCAGATCGACCCCCTGTTGCAGGGTTCCGATCAACAGGCCGGCAACAATATTGATGGCAGTAATCAAAATGGTGGCCAGCGAATCGCGCTGATTGAAGCGGGCCGCGCCATCCATGGCGCCATAGAACTCCGCTTCGCGAGCAATGGCCTGGCGGCGGCGACGGGCCTCGACCTCGTCAATCTGGCCGGCGTTAAGATCCGCGTCAATGGCCATCTGCTTGCCGGGCAGGGCGTCCAATGTGAAGCGGGCCGTCACCTCGGCGGTGCGGACGGCACCATGAGAAACGACTAAGAATTGGATAGCGACCAGGGCCAGGAACAGGACAAAGCCGACCACGTAGTTGCCGCCCACCACAAACTGTCCAAAGGCCTCGATCACCTTGCCGGCCGCGCCCGTCCCCTCTGAGCCGTGGAGCAAGATACGCCGGCTCGATGCAATGTTCAGCGCCAGCCGGAAAAGGGTCAGCAACAGGAGCAGGGTGGGAAAGACGCTGAGCTCGACGGCGCGGCGGATCTGCATGGCGGAGAGAAAGACAATGCAGGAAGCGGCCATCGAGATAGCCAGCAGCAGATCGAGCGCGGCAGCCGGCAGCGGCACCAGCATGACGAAGATCACGCTGATGGCGGCCAGCGGCAGCACGAGTTCGCGCAGCCGGTCGAGAATGCCGCGTGCCTGGAGCGTACTTGCAGCCATGGCGGTAGTGCTCATCGATTCCCTCCTGGAGGGGCGTTACCGGCGGGCCGTTGACGGCTGGCCGGGTTCTGCGCGTTGGCACGGGCTTCGCGGGCCCGGCGGTCACGCATCTCCTCTTCCACACGCTGGCGGTAGAGGTAGGCAAGGATTGCGGCCACAGCCGCGTAGAGGTCAGCCGGGATGGACTGGCCCACCTCGACCGAACGGTAGAGCGAGCGGGCCAGAGGCGGATTTTCAATGATCGGCACCCCGCCCCAGCGGGCCTCGGCCTTGATCTCTTCGGCTAGCAGGTCACGGCCCTTGGCCACCAGTTTGGGAGCCTCCATGGTGCTAAAGTCGAAGCTGAGGGCCACCGCATAGTGGGTCGGGTTGGTGAGCACCACAGCGGCCTTCGAGACGTCGGCCTTGACCTTGCGGCGGCGCATCTGCCGCTGCAGGTTGCGGATGCGGCCACGAACCTCGGGGCTGCCTTCGGACTCCCGATACTCCTCGCGCATCTCCTGGCGGCTCATCTTCAGGCGCGACTCGCGGCTCTGCCACTCGACCAGGTAGTCGACGGCCGACCAGCCGAACAGGAGCCACGCGGCGGCCAGCAACAGACCGTAGACTTCCGAGCCCAGTTGCTCCAGCCGTACGACCGAAAAGGGCGGCAAAGAGAGCTGGTGGGCGATGTGTTGTACCGCGAAGACACATAGAATGGCCGCCGGAATCAGCGACTTGGCCAGACGCGAGACGGCACGGAGCGAAAATAGATTCTGCAGATTCGAAACCGGATTCAAGCGGTTCGGCTTGAAGCCGACGGCTCCAGGATGGAAGCTGACGCCGCCAGTCTGCAGGACAGCCGCCCCCAAAGAGGCCATGGCCACCGTGCTCATGACGACCGCAGGCGGGCCCAGGATGCCCATCGTCAGGCCGCGCAGCGACTTCAGGGTGGGATCGAGGGTGGAGGGTTCCCAGCGCGCCGGTGAACCCAGAGCCAAAAACTGCGCAAAGCCGCTGCGCCAGATCTCGAGTATGCGGCCACCGACCATACCTAGAGCCATGACCCCGGCTAAAGTACCGGCTGCCGACGTCAGCTCGCGGCTGTGCAGGATATCGCCTTCTTTGCGGGCTTTGTCCCTGCGCCGTTGTGAGGCCTGTTCTGTACGCTCTCCGGGCATCGGCTAACCCCTCCCGCCGGGCATGACGATCAGCCGCTCGGCCATGTCCAGCAGAGAGCTGAAGCGCGCCTCGATGAAGCGCGGCCAGAGGGCGAGGGAGCCGATCAGCACGGTAAACCCGATTACCGTCTTCAAAGGCACGGTCAAGCTCATCACCGGCAACTGTGGGCTGAGCTTTCCAAGCAGAGAGACAGCCACCTCCACCAGCATGGTTGCCGCCAGCACCGGCGCAGCCAGCTCGACAGCGGCCAGGAAGACGCCGCCGGCGGCGTGGACCAGCACCAGCGCTGAGGATGGCGCCAGAGCATAGCCGCCCAACGGCACAGCACGGAAGCTGCGTATCACCGAGGCCAGCAGAATGCGGTCCAGCCCGGCTGTAATCAGAACCAGCGTGCCCATCAGTTGGAATAGCTCGCCCATCAGCGGGGTCTGGATCGAGGAGGCCGGGTCAAGCAAGTTGACCAGCGAGAAGCTGAACTGCATGCCCATCAGCTGGCCGGCAAACAGCAGCATCTCGGTCAACAGCGCCAGCGACAGCCCATACACCAGGCCGATGGCCAGCTCGCCAATCAGCGACGAGAAGCCAAGAGAGACCTGCGCACCCGGCAACGTCGCGACCAAAGGCCCCAGCAGCCAGGCCACGGCGCCCACAAAGACCGCTCTGGCGCGGATGGGCAGTGCCGCCGCGCCGAAGAAGGGCGCAAAGACCACCATGCCGCTGACCCGGACCAGGGCCAGGGTCATCGCGCTCAAAAATGTGGTCCAATCCTGCATCCGGGCTAACCTATGTACCTGTGCAGATCGATGAGCAGTGAGCGGGTGTAGTCGGCCATCCGACCCAGGAACCAGGGCATGCCCACCAGCAGGATCACGGCCACGGCCACCAGCCGGGGCACGTTGGTCAGCGACTGTTCCTGGAGGCTGGTCAGGGTCTGCACCAGGCTCAACAAAAAGCTGAGCAGGACGGCGGCAAGCAGCACCGGGGCAGCCAGGATCAAGGCTTCCTTCATCAGCTGGCGCATCAGCTCGGCAACAAGGTCGGGGGTCATGGATCTCCTTTCAGAAACTCTTCAACAGTGAGCCGGCCAGCAGGTTCCACCCGTCGACCATGACGAACAGAAGAATCTTGAGAGGTGTTGAAACCACCACCGGCGGCAGCTGGAACATGCCGATCGAGGTGGTGATGGCGGCCGTGACCATGTCGATCAACAGAAAGGGCAAAAACAGGACCGCACCAATGGCAAAGCCCGCCTTGAGCTCGGAGAGGATGTAGGCTGGCACCACCACGCGCATGGGCAGATCGTCGGGCTTGTCGGGACGCGGAATCTGTCCGGCGGCAGTAAACAGGGCCAGATCCTTTTCGCGGGCGTAGTGCAGCATGAAGTGCTTGAGCGGTTGCGCGCCGCGGTCAATGGCCTCGATACCGGTGATCTGGCCGGCGCGAAAGGGCTCTACGGCCTGCTGATCGACCTGATTCAGGACCGGAGCCATCAGGAACCAAGTCATCATCAGGGCCAGGCCCATCAGCGTCTGGTTGGAGGGAGCGGTCTGGGTGCCCAGGGCCTGGCGCAGGAAGTGGAAGACCACCAGCAAACGCACCAGTGGAGTCATGGCCATCAGAATGGCCGGAATCAACGTGATCAGGGTCAGAACAAAGAGGATCGTCCAGGGCGTTGAATCGGAGGGATGCAGGCGCGCGTTCAGATCGGGAATGAGAGAGACCGGCGCCGCCAGCCAGAGAGCTACCATGAGACCCTCGGCAAGGGGCGGGCTCCGGCCCGTGCAGCGCGTCCGTCGATGGGAAAGAAGGCCGGCGTGCTATCGGCCGAGCAAGCAACCAGAAACCGACGGCCTTCGGCTTCGACCAGGGACAGCGACTGCCGTGGAGCGAGCGTGATACGCTCAATCAGCTGCAGGCGCGGCTGCTGTTTCTGACGGCGGCTGAGGCGGCCAAGCAGCCAGCCAGCCAATCCCCCAGGCCCACCTGGCCCGCCTGTCTTTTCCTGCTTCGCTCCCAGCATGTAAACAATTCCCTTCCTAAGGTTTTTCCAATGAGTTGGTGCTGCGGCTACGGCAAGCGGGTAATACGCACGGCCAGATCCTGCTCGATCACTTCAAATTCGCTCCAGGCCAGCTGAATCTCACCCGAGGCCAGCGGAACATCGTCACCGTTGTGCCACTGGCTCTCGATCAGCTGCCCCGGCTCAAGCGCCAGTAGATTGCGTACGCGAAAGTTACGCACCGGAACCGCAACATCGAGCTCGATCGGCAAAAGAGCTGCCGCGCCAGTGACGCCATGAAAATCGTCCTGCTCTTCGGAGGGCTCAGTTAGAACCGGGACCAGTGCCTGCTCACTGGTCGCCGTAGCGTTCGCAGACGGAGCGGAGACGGCAGCAGCCGGAGCAGCCACGGAAACCGAAGGCGGAATCTGGGGTGTAGTTGCCATGCGCTTAACTCGTTGCAGTAAAGTGACCAGAATCGATACATGGCAGTTAGAGAACTCTCATGAGAACGGGTTCCTACTGATCCGGCCTTCAAAATAGAAGCACCGTGCCCCATCCATTTCGCAGGTTTTATCGCGAAATGGGTGGGAGCCTACACATTATTTAAGGGGCGGATCAATAAAGCTCTCTATTCGCCTCATCCAAACGTTCCCGCACTCTGCACACCGCTTTGTTGACAGGCTGTTACACTGAGGTGGAATCCTCTTCGGCCTCCAGCGAGCGCACGAAGAGTGCAGAAAGCTCGAAGCGAGGTTAAGAATCATGTCGGAAATAAATGCAAACACGCCCTTTACATCGACCAGCCTACGTCTGAAGGTGGGCCTGGCAGAGATGCTCAAAGGCGGCGTCATCATGGATGTAATGAACGTCGAACAGGCGCGCATTGCCGAAGAGGCAGGTGCGACTTCGGTGATGGCTCTCGAGCGTGTTCCGGCCATGATCCGTGCCGAAGGCGGCGTTGCCCGCATGGCGCGGCCGGCCTTGATCAAGCAGATCATGCAAGCGGTGTCGATTCCAGTGATGGCCAAGGCGCGCATCGGCCACTTTGTAGAGGCACAGATTCTGCAGGAGATCGGCGTCGACTACATCGACGAGAGCGAGGTTCTGACCCCCGCTGACGAGGCGCATCACATTGACAAGCACGCCTTCCAAACGCCGTTTGTCTGCGGTGCGCGCAACCTGGGCGAGGCTCTGCGGCGCATAGCCGAGGGCGCGGCCATGATCCGCACCAAGGGTGAGGCCGGCACCGGCGACGTGGTCCATGCCGTACAGCACATGCGCCAGATTACAAGGGAGATGCGCCAGTTGACGGTGCTCTCCGAGCAGGAGCTTTATGCGGCAGCCAAGAATCACCAGGCCCCGTATGAGCTGGTGCGGATGGTCGCCCAGACCGGCAAACTACCGGTGCCGAACTTCTCTGCTGGCGGTATTGCCACTCCGGCTGACGCCGCGCTGATGATGCAACTGGGCGCCGAGGCGGTGTTTGTCGGCTCCGGCATCTTCATGAAGGAACGCGCCACCCCGCTCGACGTTGAAAACGACCCTGCGGAGCGTGCCGAAGCCGTCTCCCGCGCCAAGGCCATCGTGCAGGCAACAACCCACTATAACGACCCGAAGATTCTGGCCGAAGTCAGCGAGCAGGTGACCGGAACCATGAAGGGTCTGGCCGCTGCCTCCATCGAAGAGAAGGATCAGTTGCAGACGCGCGGCTGGTAACCACCTGCGGTGGGACCAACCGCTCGCTATTCGCTCGCACTGGCTTTGTTACCTTGCCAGGTCTCCTTAGTGGGACCTAGCAGCCTGTGACTAAAGTCGAAAATGATGAAAAGCCGTCCCTCGGGGGCTAAAGCCCATGTTTATTTTGAGCCACTTACGGCACGACTAAAGTCGTGCTCTTTCAATACCCGACTTTCGCCACAGGCTGCTAGGGCAGTTGTTCTATGTTGAAATCTATAGCTTAAATACCTGAGTTTCTAAGGAAAGAGATAGACGAGATTTGATACGGGCAGTTAGAACTGTGCAGGGAAAGGCTCAACAGTACTTGCGAGCGAATAGTGAGCGGTTGGCCGCACCGCAGGTGCCCGCACGGAAGTTTCATGCGGCCTCAACCGCGATCAGCTCGTCCTTTACGAAATGCAGTTGGATGAGCCGGGGCTTTTCCGATGCATCTTCAAAGTGGAGGCCGGTCACTTCGAGCACGTTGTCGCGCAACTCCTGCCAGGTTTCGGCTTCCGTAAAGATAGCCTGTCCCAGCGCCCGCGCCACATAACCGCCCTCTTCAGCTTCGCGCACCTCGAAGATCAGTTCCATACCGTTAGCATGGCCGAGAAACCAGGCGTTTGGACGACTCGTTCTTGTTGTTATTCTGTCCGCTGGACGCGGCCATATGACTAACGATATAGTCATATGAGTGGAGGTTCCGATGGCTTGGCAGGTCTTTGACGCTAAGGCGCGCTTCAGTGAGTTTCTCGACTCTACCTTGAAGGACGGTCCGCAGGTGCTGACCCGTCGCGGCGTGGAGACGGCAGTCCTGGTTCCCATGGATGAGTGGAAGCGGCTGCAGAATGCGGCCAAGAGCTCGATCACCGACCCCCTGCTTGATCCCAATGCGCCGCATGATCTCTACATTCCGCCTCGCAAACATCTGAAATTGCGCCCCTTCCGCTTCGAAGACCAGCAGGAGCCATGACCTTTCTGCTCGACACTAACATCATTTCCGAGTTGCGCAAAACCCGCCCACATGGAGCCGTTCTTGCCTGGAGGCGGTCTATTCCAACTCATCAGCTCGCCATACCTGCCGTGGTGATTGCCGAGATTCAGAACGGCATTGAGATCACGCGAAAACAGGATGAGCCCAAAGCACACGAGCTGGAGATGTGGCTCGACGAGGTGATGGCATATTACATGATCGTGCCAGCCGACGGAGCAGTTTTTCGCCAGTGGGCACGGCTGATGTCTGGCAAAACAGACGATTTGGGCACCGATGCCCTGATTGCCGCCACGGCCCGGGTGAACCGTATGGTCGTTGCCACTCGTAACATTAGAGATTTCAAGGGATTCAACATAGAGATCTTCAATCCATTTATGTACACAGATGGGGGAGAGAGTTGATCGAAGCACACAAAGTCCGCATCGGTGTACTTGCCATACAGGGTGACTACGCCGCCCATGCCGCAGCCCTTGAGGCGAATGGCGCGGAAGCGGTTGAGGTACGCAAGCCGGAGCAGTTGGCCGGTCTGGATGGTATCGTACTTCCGGGCGGCGAGTCCACGACCGTTCTCAAGTTCCTAGAAAAGAACAGCTTTTTCGAGGCGCTGCAATCCTTTTGCTTGACCTATCCGGTCTTTGGCACCTGTGCGGGGGCAATTTTGCTGGCGAAAGAGGTTCTGCGTCCGGCGCAGCGTTCGCTGGGGCTGCTGGATGCGACTGTGGAGCGAAACGCCTACGGGCGTCAGGTTGATTCGACGATCCTGACGGCCGAGACTCGGCTGGCTGGCGGTCCGCTAGAGATGGTCTTCATCCGCGCTCCGCGGTTCGTCCAGGTAGGGGAACAGGTAGAGGTCCTGGCCGAGCGGGACGGAGCGCCCACGCTGGTGCGGCAAGGCTCCGTGCTGGCAGCGACCTTCCATCCTGAACTATCACCGGACAGTCGCGTTCACCGCCTATTTGTGGAGATGGCTCAGAAGGCTGAAAAGCCGGCTGCGGGCTGATTTCAAACGCAGGTGCTTCCTGCTCCTCTCTTTGTGGACCTGGCATTCAGGCGGTGGCTAATTTTGCCCGTGCAGGTCGTGCCGACTCAGCGTACTCTCATCCTCACAGAGGCCTCTCCCTATGCCGGCGACCTTCACGCGCCATCCAGGACGTACCCAAAACCAGGAGACTGGCCAAGGGGGGAAACCGCCGGTGGATCACCGGCCGACCGGTGGCGGAGGAGACGGCGGGGACGACGACTCCAATAACTCCCATCGCGGTCCGCGCGAAGCACTCTACCGGGCAAGGAACTTCCTGTTCTGCGGTTTGGCAGGCGATCAGATCTTCTTCCTGGTGGTGGTGATCCTGTTCTATGCCCGCCAGAGCAGCACACACATGGACCCGCGCACGCTGCATCAGGTGATGGACTGGAAGCCAGTTCCCTTGCCCTGGATTCTGCGGCCGAACACGGTAGTGCTGCTCTTGAGCTGCCTGACGGCGGAACTGGCCAGGCGCAGGATTTTTCGCGAGGTCGATGTGATGGACGAGTGGCTGGGCCTGGGAAAACCGGCGCTGAGCAGAAGTCTGGGTTGGCTGGCAGCAACCGGTGCGCTGGGGATGTTGTTTCTGGCAGGACAATGGTGGGCGTGGAAGCAGTTAGCCGCTCAAGGCTACTCATTTGCCAGTTCGGCCACTCCGGCCAGCTATTTCTTTTGCCTTCTCAGCGGACTCCATGCACTGCATCTGGCGGCAGGGCTGGTATGTATTGTGCTTTGCCTGACGGTGTTGCCCTCAGTCGGCAAGGTCGAGAACCGGCAGATCGCCATTGATGCCACGGCCTGGTTCTGGCATGTGATGGGCCTGACCTGGGTGGTGCTGTATCTGATTCTGCGTTTCGGACAATAGCGTGGCAGGCGCACGAACGCTACTCTGAAGTCCGGCATCAAAGACCCGTCATCAACAACAAGAAAGAAACACAAAGAAGCCGGCGCAATTGGAAGCGCCGGCTGAATTGAAACTTTGGTGGGGGATTAAGCTGCGCGCATACCTAACAAGGAGAGAACGCGCTCTCCGAAGGTGGGAACCTCAGGACATTCAAAATAAATCTGGCGATTCAGAGCCATCAACATTTGCACGGCCTCCAACTTGGCGTCGTTCGAGTTGAGAGTTCCGCCTTCAAGAATAAACTCGTCGGTCAAGTACTCAATGGCATGCCCTAGAACTTCGAGAGCGCGGCCCGCGCTACGATCAATGCGGCGACGCCTGCCGGAGGCAATATCGCTGGACAAAGCGGTGTTTGACCGCGAAGCCACCTGAAAATTCGTCGTAGTTGTCGAAGCAGCCATTTCAGTATCCTCACCCAGTTCATCGGTATTCTGGGCACCATATTCAGATGACGAACGTACCGTGTTCCGTGGCGATACAACACATCATCCCGCACCATCTCGGGAAATCAAGTGATAAAGCTCACACCTCTTAAGTGAGGTGTCAAGCCATGAACCCCACATTCCAGTCATCGGCGATTCAAGCTCCGAACTTCATCTCACGAACTTCATCTCCTTTGACACGGGAATTAGCGTTCGTCTCGTTCCCGCCCCTTTCCCGTGCAGGATGAGGCCTTGCATCTCCGGTGAATTGGCCTGCAACGGCCAGGAAACGGATACGTCCGGCGCAGTGCGAACAGAGGCACAGCAGAGCGAAATCGTTCTTCCACTCAACACACCTTGACGTAAGAAGGCCGAAAACCTAATCTCAAACCAGCACCCTCACGATCCGAGACGGACGTTCTCCCGGACGCTGGGCACAAGTCTGTGTACGTATTCAGGTAAAGGCGACAATGGCCCCCTCCTATCATTGGCAATATCTAGCGCTCCTGATGCAGATTCTTGCGGCCTTCGGTATGGGCGTGGGAATGGTTCTGGCCTCGTGGTTCATCGGCCGGCATCGCAACACCAAAGTAAAACTGGACACCTACGAATGCGGCATTGTGTCTGTGGGGGATGCACGCGGCCGACTGAGCGTGCGGTTTTATCTGGTGGCCGTGTTGTTCATCCTATTCGACGTGGAAGCGGTCTTCATGATGCCCTGGGCGGTGATCTACCGCCAACTGCCCCAGATCACCGGATCGAAGTTCTTTGGATTCTGGGAGATGATTGTCTATCTGGGTTTTGTGGCAGTGGGTCTTTACTATATTGTTCGGAAGGGCGTCCTGAACTGGAGCCACGACAAGGCGGATCTCTGAGATGGCCGAGGCACTGAATACCAAACTCGAAGGCAAGCAGGCTGTCGTGGAAGCGATGGCCGATCACCCGGCAGTCAAAGCGATTCTGGCTTGGAATCCCGAGGCGCTGACCGATGCACTGTTTGATCGTGGCGAACTGTCGCTGACCATTGCGCGCGAGCAGATTCTGGATGCTGCATACACCGTGCAGGCCGCCGGCTACAACTACTTTGAGGACATGACGGCGGTGGACTGGTTCCCTGCCTCGCCACGTTTTCAGTTGAGCTACCACATTGTTTCGCATGGTTTGAAAGAGCGCATACGGCTGCGCGCCTGGACGGAAGAGGCCGATCCCGTGATCGACTCCATCACGCCAGTCTGGCCCTCGGCCAACTACTTTGAGCGCGAGGTGTTTGACCTGTTCGGCATTCGCTTTGAAAATCACCCGAATCTGCGCCGCATCCTAATGCCGGACGATTGGGAAGGCTACCCACTGCGCAAGGACTACCCGGTGGAGGGATACCGCTAAATGACCGACACCATTGGTACACCTATCCTCCAGGCACCTGCTGCCGAGGGCTCCAGCGACCAGCACATGATCATCAATATGGGCCCGCAGCATCCAGCCACGCACGGCGTTCTGCGGCTGGTGCTCGAGCTCGACGGCGAAATTGTGGTGCGCATCTATCCGGAGATCGGCTACCTGCACACGGGCATCGAGAAGACTTGCGAGGCTAAGTTCTATCATCAGGTTGTTCCGCTGACCGACCGCGTCAATTATCTCGACCCGCTGGCCAACAACCTGGGCTATGCGCTGGCCGTAGAAAAGCTGCTGGGCCTTGAGATTCCGGAAAAAGGCCAGTGGCTGCGCGTGATTCTGGCTGAGCTGAGCCGGTTGAACTCGCATCTGGTATGGCTGGGCACGCACGCAATGGACATTGGCGCGCTGACCATCTTCCTTTACACCTTCCGCGAGCGCGAAGAGATTCTCCGCATCTTCGAGGCAGTGGCCGGTCAGCGCATGATGACCAGCTACATCCGCATTGGTGGCGTCACCATGGAGCCGCCGCTAGACTTCTTCAGCCGCGTGCAGCAGCTCATCAATATGCTGCCGGTAAAGATCGACGAGTATTCAAATCTGCTCACCGGCAATCCGATCTTCCGCAACCGCCTGATCGGCGTCGGCTACATCTCCGGAGACGACGCCATTGCGCTGGGTGTTTCCGGGCCTCCGATGCGCGCTTCCGGTGTGGACTTCGATCTGCGCCGCGATATGCCCTACTCCAGCTATGAGAAGTTCGAGTTTAACGTCCCCATCGCCACGGCTGGTGACTGTTGGGCCCGGTACGAAGTGCGCATGATCGAGATGAAGGAGAGCATCAAGATCATCCAGCAGGCGCTGGACGGACTGCCAGAAGGCGCAGTGAAGGCATACGCGCCGAAGATCGTGCTGCCCGACCGCGAGAAAATGAAGACGGAGATGGAAGCCCTGATCCATCACTTCAAGATCGTGACCGAAGGCTTCAACGTACCGGCCGGCGAAGTGTACCAGGGCATCGAATGCGGGCACGGACAGATGGGCTATCACATCGTCTCCGACGGCTCGGCGAAACCTTATCGTGTGCACATGCGCTATCCTTCGTTCGCGACGCTACAGGCCCTGGAAGCGATGTGCAAGGGGCAGATGATTGCCGATGTTGTGGCAGTGATTGGTTCCATTGACATTGTGCTCGGAGAGATTGACCGTTGAGCACTGTGAGCCCTGAAGCTTTGGACAGGCTTTGGAGCGAACTGTGGGTTTCACTGGCTTCCCTGTTGCGCAGCTACACGGCGCTGCACGGGCTGAGCGGAAACCGGCAGGCAACAGTTGAGGTTGACGACGGACGGATTCTGGCGAGCCACGGCGGTAGGTGGCTGAAGTTGACGCGGACAGGCGCGGCCATCCTGTGGGAGCAAAGCGGCGGAGGCCGTGGCGAGCTCGAGATGACAGAGACCGGGCGGTTGCGTGGCGGCTCTGGCGAGGAAGAGATGGATATGGCAGCCGAGACCTGGGCGAGGGACCTAATGCGGGAGTTGACGCGGGAGTTGGAGCAATGAGTCCAGAGACGATGACGTTGTTTTCGCCCCGGCTGGCCGCGCGTTTTGATGCGCTGGTCGAAAAATACCCCGTGAAGCGTTCCGCGCTTGTCCCCATGCTGCTCTATGCGCAGGACGAAGTCGGCTATCTCTCTGACGTGGTGATTGCCGAAGTAGCCGCGCGCATCGGCATTACCGAGCTGGAGGTGCGCAACGTGGCCACGTACTACTCGATGCTGCGCTTCAAGCCGGTGGGCAAGTACAACATCCAGGTCTGCACCAATATCAGCTGCATGTTGCGTGGTGCTTATCCGCTATACGAGCGCTTTCAGGACGAGTTGGGCATCGGTCCCAAGGGCACAACGCCTGACGGCGTGTTTTCGCTCGAAGAGGTGGAGTGCATCGGTGCTTGTTGTTGGGCTCCGGCCATCCAGGTGAACTACGAGTTCCACGACGAACTGAAACCTGAACTGGTTCAGGGGTTGTTGGACAGCTATCGGAAGAAGGAGGCCTCGAATGCCTAGATTGGTCTCCCATCCCGACGAGGTCAAGATCGTCTCCAAGCGCTTTGGTAAAGGCGCGGCCAATATCGACAAGTACATCGAACTGGGCGGCTACCAGGCAGTGCGCACCTGCATTGAAAAGGGCCCCGAGTGGATCATTGACACCATGAAGGCCTCTGGCCTGCGTGGACGTGGTGGCGCGGGCTTCCCGACCGGCATGAAGTGGTCGTTTGTGCCCAAGCAGTCGCCCAAGCCGAAATATGTTCTGGTCAACGGCGATGAGAGCGAGCCGGGCACCTGCAAGGATCACCTGATCTTCCTGCACGACCCGCACACCATCATCGAAGGCACCATTATTGCCGGCCTCGCCATCGGCGCAAAGATGGGCTTTATCTATTTACGCGGCGAGTATCGCTACCTGCTGGAGATCATGGAGAAGGCCGTTGCCGATGCTTACGAGCGCGGCTTCCTGGGCAAGAACATCTTCGGCTCGGGGATGGAGTTTGAGGTCATCACGCAGACCGGTGCTGGCGCGTATGAAGTGGGCGAAGAGTCGGCGCTGATGGAGTCGCTCGAAGGCAAGCGCGGAGTACCGCGCATCAAGCCTCCCTTCCCTGCCGTGGTGGGTTTGTACGGCGGCCCAACGGTCATCAACAACGCCGAGACCATCGCCTCCGTCCCGCACATTATCGAGATGGGCGGCGAGGCCTTTGCCGCTGTGGGTTCGGTTCGCAACGGAGGCACGCGCCTGTTTAGCGTTAGCGGCCACGTGGAGCGGCCGGGCGTCTACGAATTGCCCATGGGCTACAGCCTGCGGAAGCTGATCTATGAAGTGGCAGGCGGCGTAAAGGACGGGCGCAAACTGAAAGCCGTTGTTCCGGGCGGATCGTCCACGCCGGTTCTTCTGCCCGACGAGATCGACATCGGAATGGACTTCGATCAGGTGGGCAAGGCTGGCTCCATGATGGGCTCGGCTGGCGTGGTGGTGATCGACGACCAGACCTGCATTGTGGAGTTTGCATTGCGCACCATCAGCTTCTATCAGCATGAGAGCTGCGGCTGGTGCATTCCCTGCCGCGAAGGAACCGACTGGCTGAAGAAGTCGCTCACGCGCTTCCATGCAGGCTTCGGCGAAGCCAAGGACATCGACAACATTCAGTATCTTGCCGAGAACATGATGGGCCGCACCTTCTGCCCGCTCGGCGATGCTGCCGCGATGCCGACGCTGGCCTTTGTGAAGAAGTTCCGCAAAGAGTTTGAGGATCACCTGAACGGCAGACCTTGCCCGTTCGCAAAACACCTTGAAGTAGCGGTGATTTGAGGGATTATGAACGAAGGCATAGCCGGTACATCTCCCAAGCGCATCATGCACCGCCATTGCTGGATTGGCAGTCAGCATATAAATGGTTGGTGGTACGAAGACGATGACGGCAGGAGAACCTGGAAGATTAGTTTGGTTAACGCAAATAACCAAACCGAAACCAACCAAACGTTTTATGTGTCTGGAACAGAATTCAGGTCCTGCAGGAGTC
>Ga0302267_10000414_pt1 | contig 56735 bp, 55 predicted proteins | sample III_Bog_E1_3_FD_194555 | JGI IMG/M metagenome (GOLD analysis project Ga0302267, IMG submission 194555) | Peat permafrost microbial communities from Stordalen Mire near Abisko, Sweden - III_Bog_E1_3 | ecosystem: Environmental > Terrestrial > Soil > Wetlands > Peat | place: Sweden: Abisko...
GTCGTAGGCATCCACCAGCGGCTTTCCAAAGGTTGCAGAAGCCGTGCTCAGAGCCTGCAAATACTCGTCAGTGAACCAGTTTTCTCCAGTTGGTGTGGTGCCGGTGACTCCTGACTGCCAGTTGTACACGCCGAGGAACCCATAGTGCGACGGACCAAAGATGATCATGTCCGGGAACTGAGCCTTCAGAGCCTCGGTCACTGACAGAGTCTTGGCAATATAGGCAGCCGGCGTAATTTCCGTTGGTCCCTGTATCTCCAGATGTGTCGAGTTCCAAAGATCCGGCTCGTTGTCGAGGTCGACAAATGCAGGTGTCGACGTGGTTCCGTTGAAGAGTTCCTTCGTGGTGGAAAGCTGATTTATCGCCCAGACGAATTCGTCGTCGTAAACATTGCCAGTGTCCTCGCCACTTACCACAACAACCGGCGGCGTCGTGGTAAAGGGAGCGGAACTGACTGAGCTCTTCTTGTAGACGACATCCTGGAACCTTGCCAGATCCGGTGCGTTGGTTGTGGGCACCGGGCCAGACTCATCTGCGGATACCAGCCCTTGTATCGGTATCGTAAAGAGGGTGGCTTGTCCGGCGGCAATGTTGGCATTGATCGACGGATACACTGCAAATCCAGGAACCGTACTTGAGCTCAGGAAATTGTCACTCTCGTAGAGATAGTCGCTGCCTGCGTTGGAGGCGTTCGTTGTCCAGTTATAGGCTGTCCAGCGATTGCCGCCCATGCGGAAGACGGTAACATCCGGAACGTTGGGAATCGATGCATTGGTGTTCCCGTCGATCCCGTAGATATAGGGCGAGATCTTCTGGGTTTCCGATGGATTGACGCTGATGGTAACATTTGCAGCGACGGTGTTGGGTTCAGCGAAGACCTGCGTTGAATCGGCGCCAGTGCCGGCCGCGTTCACAGCAGCAACCACATAGTAGTAGATTGTGCCGTTAGTCAAACCGGTGTTGGTGAAGCTGGTTGTGGTCGATGTGCCGACCGACGTGTACGGTCCGCCATTGGTGGTCGATCGCAGCACGTTGTAACTGGTAGCGGTCAAACTCGCAGACCAAGAAAGCGCGATCTGCGCATTGCCGGATGTTGCTGTCAACCCGGTCGGCGCCAGCGGAGGAGCACCACTCAATCCGCCGCACAGGGTGCCATTTACCGAGAACGCTGTCGGAGCCGCATTGCCGCCAACAAGGGTTCCATTGAAGCCGATGTTGGTTATGCTGCCGCCCGCGGCGACGGAGCCGTTGTAACTCTCATTCGTCACAGTCACCAATGCGCCGCTCTGTGTTTCAACGCCGTTCCAGAGAGACGAAATCGTCTGTCCGTTGGCGAAGGTCCACTGGAGCGTCCAACTGGTCCAGTTCGTGGTTCCAGTGTTCTCCAGGTCGATGGTCGCGCCGAAAGCGGTTGAGCTTTGCGGCGAAATTGTGTAGACAACATTGCACGCAAAGCCAGTTGTGCCGTTTGAGACAGTAATGCTTACGGCACTTGAGGTGCTCGTCGCGTCGGTCGTCGATCCGCCGTAGACCGCCGTCAGTGAGTCAGTCCCCGCTGTCGCGAATGAGGTCGCCAGCGTTGCCACACCCGCGCTCAGTGTTCCCGTTCCGAGCGAAGTCGTGCCCGAGTAGAAGGTGACCGTGCCGGTAGCTGCTGAAGGTGAAACAGTAGCTGTTAACGTAACACTGGCGCCAACCGTAGGCGTGGTGGTGGATGCGGCGAGTGTGGTGGATGTTGCTGTCTTGGCTGCTGCACTGACGGTCACTGTGACTGCGCTCGATGTGCTGGTCGCGAAGGTCGTTGATCCGCCGTACACAGCCGTCAGTGAGTCAGTCCCGGCTGTCGCAAATGAAGTCGTGAGTGTTGCCACACCCGCGCTCAGCGTTCCAGTTCCGAGCGAGGTGGTTCCTGACATGAATGTGACCGTGCCTGTAGCCGTCGAAGGAGCAACCGTAGCAGTCAGCGTAACGCTGGCGCCGACTGTTGGTGTAGTGGTGGACGCGGTCAGCGTGGTGGTCGTCGCAGTCTTGGTGGCTGCACTGACCGTAACTGAAAGCGCACTCGAAGTGCTGGTGGCGTCGGTCGTTGATCCGCCGTAAACAGCCGTCAACGAGTCCGTCCCCGCCGCCGCAAATGAAGTTGTAAGCACCGCCTTGCCTGAACTCAATGTTCCGGTACCAAGCGAGGTTGTGCCCGACAAGAATGTAACCGTACCTGTGGCCGTCGATGGCGAAACCGTTGCTGTCAATGTAACGCTGGCGCCAACCGTTGGCGTCGTGGTAGATGAGGTCAGCGTGGTGGTTGTCGCGGTCTTGGTGGCCGCGCTGACCGTAACTGAAAGCGCACTCGAAGTGCTGGTGGCGTCGGTTGTCGATCCGCCGTAAACGGCCGTCAGTGAGTCCGTCCCCGCCGCCGCAAACGAAGTTGTAAGCACCGCCTTGCCTGAACTCAGCGTTCCGGTTCCGAGTGAGGTAGTGCCATTGAAAAAGGTGACTGTGCCGGTAGCCGCCGAAGGCGCAACCGTGGCAGTCAGCGTAACGCTCGCGCCAACCGTTGGCGTGGTGGTGGACGCGGTCAGCGTGGTGGTCGTCGCAGTCAATGCCGCGCCGCAGGTCACGCCGTTGACGGCGAACGACGCAGGCACCGCATTGGTTGTTCCGTTCCAGGTACCGTTGAATCCAACGCCGGTGACACTGCCCCCGGCGGCTACGCTGCCGTTATAGGGCTCGTTCGTTACTGTTACGTTCGCGCCGCTCTGAGATTCAATGCCATTCCAAAGGGACGCAACTGTCTGCCCGTTGGCGAACGTCCACGTCAGCGTCCAGCTTGTCCAGGACGTTGTTCCGGTGTTTTGGATGGTGATGGCCGCACCGAAGGCGCTTGAATTCTGTGGTGAAGTTGTGTAAACAACATTGCACGCCGCTGCAGCATGAGCGCTCGGCGCAACATAGGTTAGAAGCAGTGCTGCGAGTACCGTAAAGTACCCGCTCAGTCGACGGATTTGTATCCGCCCAAGGGGGGGAGTTAACTGCTTTGACATGACTTCTCCTTGTTCACCACATCTACCGTCAAGAACGGTCGCTGCATGTTTGCCAGCGCAATATGATGACGCCATGAAAGCGTTTTCATCCGATACAGACTATGACAACCGTGCCGCAATCTGAATGAGCTCTGGCTATCAAATAGAAAGATGAAAATGAAGTGGAGAAGACTAGTTTCGCTTCGCCCGCTGGTGGACGAATACGGATTTCTGCGACGAGTAAGCCGATGCGTTTTGCCGTGGAACGCAATCAAAAGCGCAATGCCGGAGGAGGTGACGTATCAATGACGCGGCAATTGCAACTGAACCAGGCGCCGCCATCGGAGAAGGATGTGCATGTATGAAGGCTTTCTTCCGCAGAATCGCATCGATAGCTCTGCGCAGCCAATACTAAAACGTTTGAGTATAGAAAAGTCAAATTACGAAAGGACTACTTTAGACCTGTCCGACCGGGCACCGAAGAGCGACATGGGTATCGCACTGGGCGATAAAAATCGTAAAATAGCGTATTTTATTGAGTTTCTCTTTGGGAGAGTGCACTCCTTCGGCAGCGGTGAGTACGGTATAACCCAGAACCTCCTGGTAAAAGAGCGGCAACACCGTGACGGTGGAATAGATCGATATGCCCAAAGTGAGAATCAGGAAACAGCCGAGGGCGAAGTTCCGGTTTTTAAGGACGCGCAGATTCACGAGTGGATGGTCAGAGCGCCAACTGTGCCACACGAACCATACGAAGCCGATCACTAGCAGGAGCGCGGCACAACGGATCCAAGTGGCGCCAAACCAGTCGTCCTCCTGACCTTTGTCGAGGATGATCTGCAGGCAGCCGATCCAGACCATCAGCGTGCCCAGTCCGATGGCGTCGAACCCAATCGACTTCGATCCCCGCATTTGCGGCGGGTCTTTGACAAATCGGGTGATCAAAATTATAGCCAGGATGCCGTCCGGGATGTTGATGTAGAACGCATAACGCCAGCTATAAGCGTCGGTAAGCCAGCCTCCCAATGTATGCCCCAGGACAGGGGCGCACACCACGCCGAACCCGAAAATCGACATGGCGACGCCCCGCTTCTCAGGCGGAAAGCTCTCCAGATGGATAGACTGCGATAGCGGCTGCAGAGCTCCACCACCTGCCCCTCTTACTATGCGCGCCACCAGAATGAACCCGAGAGTGGGTGCAGCCCCGCACGCAAACGACGATACCGTAAAGATGACGACACAGATGATGAAGAAGCGCTTGCGCCCGATCCGCACAGCAAACCAGTTTGAGGCGGGCAGCACAATCGCATTGGCGACCAAGCTGGTCAGCACCCATGTTGCTTCGTCGGTGGAGGCCGACAGTGAGCCAGCAATTTACGGAAGAGCAACAGAGGCAATCGCAGTGTCCAGAATATCCATGAACGTCGCCAGTATGACGGCGATGGCTACGATCCATGGACTCTCAGCTCGCGAGGCGACCACAGGGGACTGAATCGCGGCTGTCGGCCGCTCCGCGATCGGTCCTCCTGCCAGCGATGCTTCCTGCTTCGACATTCTTTGGTCGCTCCTGGCATTTCACGCGATCGACGACTGCCATGAAAGCTCAAGGGGCTGCCTCGGACCAGAAGTCGTCAGGCAGATTCACAACGATGGGCTCAGAAGTGCTTCGAACAACCACCCACTGAAAAGGTACTTCGCTGGAAGGATTAATCTCCTGGTGTGGAAGCCACGCCGGGATATACAGAAAGTCCCCGGCGTGTGCTGTCTCGTTAAACTGCCCCCGCTCTCTCCACCGAATGTATGAAGAGCCGCTGAGGATATAGACGATCGTGTCTTGCTCCCGTCGTGATGGGTTTCCGTGCGGGCCCCAGGTTCGACTCGGAAGAGGCCTCCCCAGATAGGCGATTCGATCCCGGCTCCAGCATGGATAGCGGCCAGGCGCAGTGACCCTGGAGTTTGAGCGGTCGCGGGGTCGAGTTGTTCTGGAGAGACCACACGAATTGTCTTGTATTGCATGAATTCTCCCTGTATGTCAGCTTGGCTAGCCGCGCAGGCTTGCCGGAGGATGGCTCACAGCGGAGAACTCGTCGTAAGCTGTCTGCGTCAACTCGAGCCCAGCCGCTGCGACATTTTCTTCCAGATGCGCGACCGATGATGTCCCAGGAATCGGCAAAATGACTCTGGCCCTTTTGAGCAACCAGGCCAGTGCAACTTGCAGCGGCGTGGCATTCAGTTCCCTCGCGACTTTCTCGATTGCAACGTCTGCTTTTCTTCCCTGTCCAAGCGGAGTCCATGGCAGGAAGGCAATACCATTCTCAGCGCAGTAGTCGACGATGAAGTCGGACTCGCGGTCGGCAAAGCTGTAGCGATTCTGCACGGAGACGATGGGCACAATTCTGCGAGCGCGTTCAACGTGCTCGCGCGTGACATTGGAGAGTGCGATGTGGCCGATTTTGCCCTGCTCGCGCAAAGTATCCAGCGCTTCATTCGATGCCTCGAAAGATACGGCGTTGTCGGGCGCGTGGAGTTGGTAAATATCGATTCGGTCGAGGCGCAAACGCGTGAGGCTGCCTTCCAGCGCTTGAGTCAGATGTTTGGGACTGGCGTTGTGAGTCCATTGACTTGGGCCGGGACGTTCCCATCCGCCTTTGGTCGCGATTGCGAGTCCAGCGGGATACGGATAGAGCGCTTCTGCAATCAACTGTTCCGAGACGGCGGGGCCGTAGGAGTCTGCCGTGTCTATCAGGTTGACGTCAAGCTCGATCGCTCGCTTCAAGGTTGCAAGCGAAGATGCCTTGTCGGCAGGGGGCCCCAGATACATGACCCCGTAATCCGCATGGCTCCTTAGCCAAGCCTATTGACGGTGAAGTCGCCACCAATAGTGAACGTTCCTGAGGCTGCAGCAGTGATACTTTGTGTTCGGCTCATAGAAATTCCTCCACAAATACAAGGTTGATTCTTCGGGTTGATGGTTCAAACATGCCTCTTCGATGTCGGTTCATCGAAGGCAATTCCCTTTCAAAGTTGCCGTGGGAGTTTTGACACATCCCAACCGCCGCCAAGAGCCTTGACCAGCAATACGCTGGCCACGAAGCGGCGCTGCATGATTTCAATGTCGTTACGCTGGTTCTGAAGCAGCGCGGTTTGCCATGTAATCACCTGAAGATAGGCATCGACGCCATCCTCGTAACGCTTTTGGGGGTATTTCCTAAGACATCGGATACAGCTCCTTTAAATTAGTCTGGTTCGAATCCCCCCCTCTCCGCCAGTTACCTTCCAGCCATATACATTCTGTCCAAGACAAGATCAAAAAAGCACAGGGACGCAAGAAAATGCAGGGATGCCCAGGCATGAAGGGAAGGCGCTATTGTTCTGAGGTCGCGGCCGTGATCTTTTTCCCAGTTTTCGCTGCAGTGAAAACCTCACGGATTGCTTGAATCACCAGTTCCGCACGATACGACTCCACATAGTGCATGCTAGTCCGCGCAATCACCCGCTTGCTATTTGTCGATAGTCCGCGAAGCTCCTCTTGCATTGCGTTCCATTGGTATTCTCCCTCCGCGGCGCTTTCTGGCGGAAAGCCTATCCCAACCTGCGGATCATGCGATAGAACGATCAGCGGAAGCGCACCGAGCGTGGTCACAGCTGCAACCTGCCTCCCGCTTTCGCGGAAAGCAGTCAATTCATCCACGGTTGTTGGAAAGACCGGTGTCCGACAATCTAGCGCAATTGATTCGGGCGCGACTCGCTGCCAGGCTTGAGGCGCGTTTGGAAATGTGTAATCGTCGCGGCACCACCCCATCAGGCGCTGCAAACCGAAGGGCGCGCCGTACACCTTCCAGCGCATGCCCGCTGCATATTGCTCCATAGTTGTGCCAGGTAGTCTGTTGCCTTGATCCGGATGGGAAGAATCGACCAGCACGATGCCTACAACCTGGTCTGGATAGAGTGATTGGAAAACTATCTGGTTGTAGCCTCCGAAGGAATGACCCACCAAAAGATAAGGCCCAGAAATATGGGCCTGCTGAAGCAGGTTCTCCAATTCGACCGCGACGTGCCTGGTATCCCGTGCTCCGGACCACTGCTCGCTCCATCCCAATCCTGGCCTGTCGTAAGAACACACCCGCGTGAACTTCGCCACCTCCGGCTGAACCAGCGCCCACGTTGAGGCAGAATCTCCGAGACCCGCGTCGAGCACAACAGTTGGGCTGCCCTGACCGCGGCAGTCGAGGTGCATGCGGTGGCCGTTGACCTCAACCAAGACTCCGGGCATCGGATAGCGGCGCTCATCCAGCATGGTGGCGCACCGCTGAAAGATAAGACCGGCAACCAGAATCAAAGCGGCGATTGGCACGGCGGCCTTGGCCGCAATTACAAGAGCTCCGACCATCGACTTGCGGTTACGAACAGCCACAATTCTCCTTTGACCGGGTTCTTAGCACTCAAGCATCAGCAATGATGCATAGAGCCAGAACATCGACAGCATACCGTGGATCGAGTCCGCCGCCAAGTCCATTGCTGCTTCCCGGTGTGTGGGCAACGGTCCAGATCGGAAGACAAAACGCGGCGATACTGAAAGCTTGTATATGGAGTGGATCGATCGGTGGGCAATTACCGAGGGTTTGATGGGATTGGGGAACGGGCCGCTTAACTGGGTTGTGAGTTTGAAGCGGGCTGCATGGTGATGGACCTCAAGTGCCCGGCGATCTGGCTGACGGCTACAGGCTTGCTAAAGTAGAAGCCCTGAATTTCGTAACATTGCTGTGCGCGGAAGAAGCCAAGTTGCTCCTCGGTCTCCACGCCTTCGGCTAGAACTTCTAGATTCAATGCCCTCGCCATATTGATAATCGCCGTCGCGATTGCGGCGTCGTCTGGATTAATTGCAACATCCCGGACAAAGGATCGGTCAATCTTCAACCTGTTGACTTGAAACTGTCTTAGATAACTGAGGCTCGAATATCCCGTTCCAAAATCATCAATTGCCAGTTTGACTTCCATGTCTCGCAGTTCCTGGAGAATCGAGAACATGACATCCGCGTTGGTCAGCAGGAGGCTCTCTGTCAGTTCCAGCTCGAGGTACTTTGGATCAAGACCGGTTTCCTCAAGAATGCCACGGATGATCTCAGGAAAGCCTTGCTGGCGAAACTGAATTGCCGAAACATTCACCGCAACTGGCACTGCTGCAAGTCCGGCGTCTTGCCATTCTTTTGCCTGCGCGCATGCAGTTCTCAAAACCCACTCGCCAATGGGAATAATCAAGCCACTGCGCTCTGCCAAGCCAATGAATTTTACCGGAGGCACAAGCCCTAACTGCGGATGCTGCCAACGGAGAAGCGCCTCCATCCCAGTAATTTTACCGGTTTCGCTGTTGACTTGCGGCTGGTATACGAGAAACAGTTCGTTCCGCGCCAGTGCCATTTGCAAACCATTCGCCAACGTTAGCTGGCCCATGATTTCGACATTCATCTCCTCTGTGAAGACGCGGATGCTATTCGGCCCATCTTCTTTTGCTGAATACATGGCAACGTCGGCATTCTGAAGCAGCGCTTCTCCATTCATCCCGTGATCGGGGAAAATGCTAATCCCAATATTGAATGAAACATTGAGAGAATGGCCCATAATGCAAAATTCTTCAATCAGGGTTTTGACAATGTCCCGAGCAGTCGCCAACGCATCCGTGGCTTTTTCCAATTGACCCAGCGCAATTGCAAACTCACCGCCGCCAATTCGAGCGACAGTGCAATCGTTCCCCACGGTCGTTTTGATGCGCTCCGCAGTCTCTTGTAGTAGACGATCGCCGAACGAGTGCCCAAAGGAATCGTTGATGATTTTGAATCTGGCAAGTTCGAGAACCAACAAAGCGACTTTTCCGTTCGTAGAACGTGCCGATTCAATAGCGTCAGCGAGTTGCGTCTGAAAGAGGGTAGGATTCGGCAACCCCGTCAAGGGGTCGTAGTAGGCGAGGAATCGGAGATGCTCTGTTGCTTCTCTTCGATCTGTGATGTCCTCCACCGTGCCTTCAAAATGCACGGCATCTCCGTTCTCATCCCGCGCGGCGCGCATATTTAACCAGACCCATTTACTTGTGCCATCACGACGATGGATTTCAGCTTCGATACGGGCCACATCGCGCATCTCGACCGAACTTTTCCACTCCTTGAGTTGGCTGGGATCGACGAGAAACTGCTGTCGAATCTCTGCTGTCTCTGCGAGCAGTTGATCCGCGGAATCGTAGCCGTAGATGCGAGCCATCATGCGATTCACGCTCAGCAAGTGGCCGCTAAAACTCATTCTAAAAATCCCGACCGGAGCTTCCTCGAACAGGCTGCGGTACTTCGACTCTTCTGCCCTGAGTTCTTCGATTGCTTTTTCGTGGTGAACGAGAAGCCGATCTACCGAGTCAAGGGCTTCATGCCGAGATTCCTCAATCGAACGGGTGAGCCTTCGCTCGCGGAATGGTCGTGGAGGAACAGGAACACGCAACTCGGCCGCCTCATCCATTTTCGGGGGCTCCGAATGAATTTTAGGATCTGGGTCGACCCTTTTTTGAGGTTCTCTTACGAAACCTTCAGAAACCATGTCCACTTATCGGCAGTTCGCGATCCCAATTCCAACAAGTCTTGAAAAGGTCTCACCATACGGTATCCCATGGACGCATGAGCCACTTTTCAGCGTAACCAACAGCCATCATCGGATCGAAATGTCGTCGATTGCTGGAATACGGAAAAGCACCTGCCGATAGTCGATATTCCGATCACTGAACCGAACACCTCAACACGCACAGATTTGAGTTCAGGGATTATCCGGTGGGATCCCGCGGATCGGAACGGCAGTGCAAGCCTGATATTCAGAGCAATCTTGCGCTGCGATCGCGGTGTTGTGACCGACGAAGGGACTGGGTGGCGATGAGCCTGGACAAAAGCACTGCCGGCGGCATTCTCCTGGCACTTGCCGGGATTGGCATCGGCTTGGTCCTGGATGGGGGCAAGCTGGCCCAGGTTTTGCAGCCGACGGCGGCCCTGATTGTTTTTGGGGGTACGCTTGGCGCTGTGATGGTTCAATTCCCACTGAAGATTGTGTTCCAGGCTCTGAAGCAGCTCAAACACGTTTTTTTCAATGCGGAGCCAGAGCCGGATTCCCTTGTGCAGAACCTCTTGCAGTACGCCTACAAGGCTCGCAGGGAAGGCATTTTGTCATTGGATGATGAGCTGGCGAAGATCAAAGACCCATTTCTGAGAGACAGCCTCATGCTGGCCATTGATGGCGTCAGCGCCACAGATCTGCGCAAGATGATGGAGTTGCAACTCGAGTACGAGGGTGAGAAAGAAGAGCGCATCCCGAAGGTGTTTGACGCAGCTGGAGGGTTTGCTCCGACCATCGGCATCTTGGGTGCGGTGCTCGGCCTAATCCAGGTGATGCAGCATCTGCAGGATATCAACGAGGTCGGCAAAGGAATCGCTGTTGCATTCGTCGCAACCATCTATGGGGTCGCGTCGGCCAATCTTTTGTTTCTGCCATGGGCCGGGAAGTTGAGGATTCGCTTGCGCGAAAGACAGGTAATTCAGGAGATGACGCTTGAGGCGGTTCTCTCCATTATTGAGGGCGTTAATCCAAGGGCTCTACAACTGCAACTGAACAGCTTCCTCGCAACTCCTGATCGGCGTGCTCCGGCCAAGGTCACAGTCCAATGAAGAGGCGACGGAGACAGACTGCGGAGCCCCAGAACCACGATCGTTGGCTTGTTTCCTACTCCGATTTCATTACCGTGCTTTTTGCCTTCTTTGTAGTCCTCTTTGCGTGCTCTTACAGAGATAACCAACAGATAAAGAAGCTTTCTCAAGCCATCCATGTCGGGTTCCAGGAGCTGGGGGCATTCTCCGGAGGGCAAAGCACATTGGGAGTGGCATATCGCGACCTCAAGTTGAATGGGATCGAGGGTCCCGTGCCCATTCAGCCGCCTCCTGCTCCAATTGATCCGTGCTTGCGGAAGCCGCAGGACAATCAGTCGGAAGCAACCGGAGTGGATATTGCAGAACTGCAGCGGCAGCTCGAGGCGTCAATTGGAAAGGAAATCCGGAACCACGAAGTAATTATGCGCATCACGCCGGAGGGTTTCGTGATCAGCTTGAAGGATCTTGGATTCTTCAACAGCGGAGAGGCCGTGCTTTTGCCTGGTGCGGCGGACAAGATTGAAAGGATTGCAAAGGTTCTGTCGCAGCATGGATTGGAGTTGCGGGTTGAAGGACATTCCGACAACCAACCCATTCATACGCCCGAATTTCGCTCGAATTGGGAGTTGTCCACCGCGCGTGCAATGACTGTGCTGATGCTGCTGATCAATGAGTCCCGGCTTGACCCTAATAAGGTCTCGGTGGCAGGGTATGGCCAGTTCCGGCCAATAGCCGACAATTCAACACCCGATGGCCGCCAGATGAACCGCCGTGTCGATCTTGTGGTCGTCGCGGCAGCATCCCCAAGGGCCTTTGGTCCCTAGCCAGCCCCCGATCGCCCCCGTGTCATTCTTTGGTCGAGCTTTGAATTTGAACTGCGAACGCAAGAGTCGGGGTTGGAAATTATCCGCGTAAATGCCGATAGAAATGCGACGATCAAATCCACCTGACTCGAGTTTCCTTGCGAGTACAGCTATCGGAATTGATCGACTTTCCGGCAAGTGCTCGGGAAATGAGGCACATGTTCTCTGTCATAGGAATTGTCATCGTATTCGGCGCAGTGCTGGCAGGTTTCCTAATGGAAAAAGGCCCTATAGCTGTCCTTGTTCAGCCGTCGGAGTTTGTGATTATTGGCGGCGCGGCGATTGGGACAATGCTCGCGGCGAATCCCATGTATGTGCTGAAAAAAATTGTGCACGGTTTGAAAGATGTCCTCGCAGGATCCAAATATTCCAAAGTTCGCTACCTCGATTCGCTCAAGATGATGTTTGCTCTGTTCAACAAGGCACGAAAAGAGGGGCTCAATGCAATTGAGACCGATATTGAAGAGCCTTCCAAGAGCCCCTTCTTCTCCAAGTATCCAGTCTTCCTGAAGAACCATCATGCTCGAGACTTTGTTTGCGACACGATGCGAATGGCAATTACCGGTGGCGCCACTCCTTTTGACGTAGACCAAATGATGGAATTGGATATGGAAGTCCATCACGCCGGCGCTGCAAGTCCAGCCACAGCGCTGACCACTGTAGCCGATGCATTGCCGGGCCTGGGAATTGTTGCCGCTGTTTTGGGAGTCGTCGTCACCATGAGTTCGCTCGGCGGCCCCCCTGAGGAGATTGGTCACAAGGTCGCGTCAGCATTGGTGGGAACCTTTTTGGGAATTCTGCTTTGCTACGGAATGGTGGGTCCGCTGGCGACGAATTTGTCGAAGCTGGTAGATGACGAGCATGCGTACTATCATGTGCTGCGTGTTGTCATGCTTGCTTTCATCAAGGGAATGTCTCCAATCCTGGCGGTGGAAATGGGACGAAGGGCAATTCCCGAGCATGTCCGTCCGAGTTTTCAAGAGGTAGAGAAATCGTGCCGGCAACGGGATGATTCGTCTGAATCCGCAGCAAAAGCGGCTGGAAAGGGTTGATACGGTGCCCGAAACTGCGGAAATCATCATCATCAAAAAGAAGTCTGGTCATGGCGGCCACCACGGCGGTGCTTGGAAAGTTGCCTATGCCGACTTTGTGACCGCCATGATGGCGCTGTTCATCGTGCTTTGGATGATGAACGCCAGCAAGGAAGTTCAAGAGGCCGTAGGCGGATACTTCAAGGATCCGCGGGGTAACTCCAAGATGGTTGGGAGTAACAAGAATGGCGGCGGCGTCTATGTGGCGATGAAGAAGGAAGATCTGCAGAAGCTCAAGGAACAGTTGGAGAAATCAATTCACCATCTCGATCCGAATGAAAAATTGAAGGGTCAAATTGAAATCACAATTACAGACGAAGGTCTTAGAATCGAGCTGATGGAATCAGCAAAAGGGACTTTCTTTGAGCTCGGAAGCCCCAAGCCAACCCCGGCACTGACAGAACTTCTTCAAGTTCTGTCTTCGGAACTCAGCAAGCTTCCAAACAAGATCTCAATCGAAGGCCACACCGATTCCAAGCCCTACTCATCGATGAAGACATACGATAACTGGGATCTTTCGTCCGATCGAGCGAATGCAGCGCGCCGCCTGATGCAAGAAGAAGGAATTAAATCGGATGAGATATCGCAAGTGCGGGGCTTCGCAGACCAGCGACTCCGTTTGCCAGAGAAGCCGGAGGACCCTTCTAATCGCAGGATTTCATTGATTGTCCAATACGCAGCTGAACATGGTGCGGAAATGGCGCCCACCAGCGCAGAACTGAAATCCGGAGCTCCATCAGCGCCAAAGTAGGGCGTCCCATCGCATTATGAAGCGAGTTTAGATTGATCTAACCTTGCCGCCTCGAACTGCAACCACGGATTCGACCAGGTCCGCCATCGTCTTTCGATCGGTGTCTGACGCATATATCAAATTGAGTCCGGCCTGTGTCTCCTGAACGAAAGCAAATCGCGCCTGGAATTCAATCGTATGGCCCTCGCGGCTAACTGAAACGTTCCCAACTGAATTCGCCTGCGGGGGGTGTTCAATCTCCACCTTCATCCCGCTGTTGCTTATCTCCGTGCAGCGCGCGGTTAAGGTCGAGTCGTTGAATTTGAGTTGCACAGACATATCGCAGGGAAACCGCGGATCTCGATATTCAAATCTTTGCATAGTTACCCCAACTCTTGAGCTATATGCACAATTCTAAAGTATTTGCAAGATAATCTCCAGCTCCGCGATTAATTTTGAGACCGTATACGCGCAAGAATAACCTCCATTTTAATTACCTGAGTAACTTCGTACCGTCTTCCACATCATGAAGTTACGAACGTAATGTTTCGTCTCCCGAAATCAAAGGTGCGATAAAAGTCTCCTTGACTGCCACTTTCAGGTAGTTGACGTTTCTTTAATTCATCAAGTAATGTGACCTTAATCACCAACATAGGTTGAAATCGGGGAGAGAATCGCCTTCGTGAAGCACTGCACATCAATCAATGGGGCCAGATTACGGGAGAACGCTTACCCGACTGGACGGACCATTCTTATTGCCGAAGAAGACCCATCACTGGCAGCATTTCTCAGCAGAGAACTCCGCGCCGAAGCCCATAGCGTAGACGTGACGCACGACGGCGAGGCGGCTTTAACGGCGCTCGAGAACAATCGGCGCTACGATCTGCTCGTTCTGGACTTGAATCTTCCCAAGTTGGATGGTCTGAGCCTGATAAAGCGGGTGAAACCGGACATGCCACGGTTGGCAATAATCGTTCTGTCGGCTCGAAGCCGAATTGAAGACAAAGTACAGGCCTTCCAGAGCGGAGCCGATGACTTCCTGGCGAAGCCATTTTCCATTTTGGAGTTGATGGCTCGCGTCCAGGCGCTTTTGCGCCGGCATTCCGGCTTGGTTTCGAATACATCCCAAGTGGCGGATTTAACTCTGCACCGCGAAGAACACCGCGTTGAGCGGAACGGCCGGAAGATAGATTTGACGCCGCGTGAGTTTGCAATTCTGGACTACCTGATGCGTAATGTCGGGCGCCCAGTCTCGCGGACAAGCCTTTTTGAAGAAGTTTGGAAGGCGCCTTATGATCCTTCCACGAATATCGTTGATGTCTACATGAAGTACGTGAGGGACAAGGTAGACGGCCCAGGGGAACACAAGTTGACACGTACAGTTCGCGGGATCGGATACGAACTGAGTGACGGCTGTGGAGCGGGGGGAATGACAAACGGGGCACCAGCGGCTTAGTCGCTGATCTCATTGTCGAACGGAACACGGGATTCTAAACATGGGAACGGATTCAACCGTCATTCCCAAGGGATAACCTGTTCCCGACTCATGACCGTTAGTCACGCACCCAACATGTAACTTTTGGAGAATATGTTTCATTGTTGCCACTGTGTAAACGGTTTCTGAGGAAATGCGTTGATTGGTTCTCGCCTGTCGTGACCAACACGGAATATCAGCCTCTTGAATTCGTGATTACCGAGATAGCACACGGTACTCATCAACTTCTGAATCCATCCACCGCTCGTTCAAAGTGGAGCTTCAGACTCTAATTGAATTTTCATTTGACCAGGTAATTGCAGGCGGAGAGATATTCCATGGGAGTTCCAGTTGTTCAATCTGTGCGACATGATGATCGGATCCCGATCGACGTTTTTGTTGTAAGCCCAAATCCCAAGATCCGCCAAGCGCTTCATGAGAAACTGGGCCTCCCGCGATGGAACGTAATTCAGTCAGGCAGTGGCGCAAACGCTCTGGAAATGCTTGAGAATCACGGCGCTGAAGACGGGGTATTGTTGCTCGATCCGATGTTGCCCGACCTTGAGCCAAGTGAATTCAACGGCATAGTCAGGATGCGCTTTCCGAATACCCAGATATTGGCGCTGAATTCACATACCGGCCAGTTGCTCATCGGGGCGTCATCTCCTACGCCGATCTCAACCCAGCTCGTGGACCTGATTAACCGCGGAGGAACGGTTCAAACCCACATTATCGCTGACATCGACATCCAGAGTGCGCGTCAGCGGTCCGAGGGTAAAGCCAATCTTCGCGGCATGATCGGAGATTCGGAGACGATGCAGAGGGTCTATTCTCTGACCCGTATGGTAGCAGCTCGAGATACCACCGTACTGGTGACCGGCGAGAGCGGTACCGGCAAAGACTTGGTGGCGCAGGAGATCCATCTGATCAGCCCGCGCAGACGACAGCCTTTTGTCGTAGTAAATTGTTCGGCAATTCCGGAAGCACTGCTTGAGGCAGAACTGTTCGGCTACGCGAAAGGTTCCTTTACAGGAGCGGTTCAATCACGCATTGGCCGCATTCATTCTGCCCACGGAGGCACACTCTTCCTGGATGAAATTGGAGATATGCCCGTGGCGCTGCAAAGCAAAATGCTTCGGTTCCTGGAACAGGGCGAGGTGCAGCGCCTGGGCGGCAACGACAATCTCAAGGTTGATGTACGTGTGGTTGCTGCAACCAACGCCGACCTTAAGAAGAGGATCGCGGAAATGCAGTTTCGGGAGGACCTGTATTATCGGCTCGCCGTTTTCCCGATCCACCTGCCTCCCCTGCGCGAACGGATGAATGACCTTGGAGACCTGGCCGTAGCATTCACGGCCAAATTCCATCCCGGGGCTTCGCTCAGCCCGGAAGCCATGCAAATTCTCAAGCAATACACTTGGCCTGGAAACGTACGCGAATTAAGAAACACAATTGAACGGGCGACAATTCTTGTAGGATCCGGGCGCGAAATCAAGCCCGAACACATTTTTCTTTAGCCATCAGTGCCGTTCTGGGCAAGAAGTTCCCAGTTTGGCATCCCTCGTGCTACTGAGATAGGCAAATGTTGCCCTATTCTCATGTGGTTCCAATAAACAACGCCATCAACGGCTCCCTGCACAACTCTGTGCTCTTGGCCGATGCATTCTCGGAGTTTATTGCCGCGTCGTCGCAGCTCGAAGCTTCGTACCGCGATTTGCAGCAAGAGGTAGCTCATCTCGGCGTTGAACTGGCGGAACGCAATACTGCACTCACGCGCAGCCTGGCAAACAATGACAGAATCCTGGGAGCGCTTCAGCAAATCATCGATTCGATGCCGTGCGGCGTCCTCGTACTTGACTCGAACGAAACCATTGTCACCATCAATCCCGAAGGCCGCAGGTTGCTTGATCTTGGCGATCTGCAGTTCGAGAGTCTGCACGATCTTTCTGCCGTCAGCCAAGTGGACTTCGCGTCGCTTGTGGCACGTTCTGAACACGAAACCGACAGCGAAGTCTGCATTCCGTGCGCAGGCGGCAAGCGTTGGGTGGCAATAGGTAATCGCAAGCTGTCGTGTTTGTCCGTAACCCGGGAAATGGAAGACCAGGCGCCCCGACTAAAGAACATCTGGATTCTACGAGATATAACCGCAACCAAGAATGCGGAGCAGGAACGTGAGACGGCGCGGAACGCCATGGCATTAGCAGAGGTCTCATCCATACTTGCTCATGAAATTAGAAATCCGTTAGCTTGCATGGAATTGTTTGCAGGTCTCATTGCGGAGGATCGCGGAAGCGACGCTCCGTGGGTTTCTCCCTTGCGTGCAGGCATTCGCCAACTCTCAGCAACGGTGAATAACGTCCTGAATGTTCACTGCGGCGGCAACCTGCATCTAGGGCCGATCGATCTCGTCGAATCGATGCAAAGCGGGGTGGAATTCGTTAGACCAATTGCGGACCAGGCGGGCGTCCATCTTTCCTTTCAGTGCGCAGAAGACAAGTTCATGATTCTGGGCAACGAGAACCTGCTTCGTCAAATCATCTTGAATTTAACTTGCAACGCAATTCGACACACTCCCGCGGGCGGCAAAATCGAAGTCTCAACGCGAATAGTGTCGCGCCATGGAAACAGGAACGCGCTGGTGGAAGTTTCTGACACTGGTTGCGGAATGGAGCCGGACATTCTTCATCGGATCTTCGAGGCGGGGTTTAGCGCCAACGGCGATACACCTGGCCTGGGCTTGGCTGTTTGCAGGCGTCTCATGATTTCGCACGGCGGTGAGATTCGTGTTGCGAGCCAGGTAAACCACGGCACAACGTTTCGACTGGAGTTTCCGACCCTATGACATTCGATTCCGCATCCAGAGTATTGGTGGTAGATGACGAGCCCGGAATTCGAACCGCGCTTCGAGCTAACTTTCTTCGTCACGGTTGGAAAGTAGAGACAGCGTCGTGCGTGCGCGAAGCAAATCGCATTCTAGATGTGAACGATTTCGATCTTGTCGTCAGCGATGTTCGTATGCCGGATGGAACGGGCATGGATGTAATGCGCTCTGCATCAAAGCTATCTCCTGGAGCAGCCGTCATTCTGCTGACCGCATATGGTTCAGTTCCAGATGCTGTGGCGGCAATGCGCGACGGTGCGCTGGACTACCTGACCAAGCCTGTCTCATTTGAGCAGTTGCAGGCAATTGCAACGAAGGTCATGCACCGCGCAAAGGCTATTACGAATGGTGATCCCGCTCCCAACGGCGCAATCGTTGGCCGCTCGCCCGCACTGCTTGGCGCGATACAACGCGCGCGCGCAGCGGCCAGTACAGGCGCCGACGTTCTCATAGAAGCAGAAAGCGGTACCGGTAAGGAACTGCTTGCCCGGTTTATACACGATGCAAGTGACCGAAGCCGTAAGGCCTTTGTCGCTGTGAACTGCGCCGCTGTTCCGGAGTCGCTGCTTGAAAGCGAATTATTTGGTCATTGTCGCGGAGCATTTACGGGCGCAATCGGGACCAAGCCGGGCAAGTTCGAACTTGCGGATGGGGGAACAATTCTGCTTGACGAGATTGGCGAGATGCCGCTTCACCTGCAGCCCAAACTGCTGCGAGCCTTGCAGGAACGAGAGTTTGAAAGGCTTGGCGAGTCGCGTTCAGTCAAGGTGGATATTCGTGTAATTGCCACTACGAATGTCTCCCTTGCGGCAATGGTTCAGCGCGGACAGTTCCGCAGTGATCTCTATTATCGTCTCAACGTAATCCCGCTGTCGTTGCCGCCTCTGCGCGAGCGTCGCGAAGACATTCCAGTTCTGGCGCACCATTTTGCTGAGAAATGCGCCGCTCAGATGCGCCTGGCGACGCCACGCCTCCGCCCCGAATTTCTTGAACGCCTCATGTCCCACACTTGGCCGGGAAACGTACGAGAACTTGCCAATTTCATGCGTCGGGTGCTCACGCTCAGCGGCACGATCGACCTGGACGCAAGCTGCTTCGAATTGGAATTTCATGGGCTTTCACAGTCGCTCCTATCGTCTCATGCGCAGACGCAGACAGCGGCATCGCCAGCAGGAACTCCGATCCGGCAGGTTGAGCGCTTGCACCTCGAAAGCACTCTCGCGCTCACCGAGGGAAATCGCACCCATGCAGCCGAGATGCTCGGCATCAGCCTGCGAACGTTGCGCAACAAAATTCGGGAGTATGGTCTCCCACCCAGGAGGTATGCATAACATGTCTACTTCGGCACCGAACCTCGATGCGTTGCAAGGTTATCTGAAGGTGGTCACCGATCGCCAGCAGATGATCGTTTCGAACATGGCCAACGCGGATACACCTGGATACCACACCAAAGACATCGATTTTCAGTCTGCGATGAGACATGTCATGAATGGGGACGCGAGCATGCAACTAGAACCAGCTTCGATGGAGCTCAATGGATTGCCGGAACGTCCTGACGGGAACAATGTGAACATCGATCGCGAGAGCCTGCTGCTCTCCCAGACGCAACTTCAGTTTCAACTCGGCATCCAGTTGGTCAAGAACCAATTCAGCCACCTGCTGACCGCGATCAAAGAAGGAGCTTAGCAATGGGAATCTTCGACATGATGAACATCAGCGCATCCGGGCTCTCCGCTGAACGGCAACGCGCGGAAGTCATCGCAGCAAACATGGCGAATGCCGAGACAACGCACACTGACTCAGGCGGCCCGTTTGTGCGCAAGGAGGTCATCTTCGGATCTTCGTCTGGCCCGCTGTTCCATTCGGTGATGAATGGCCTCGGGCGGTTCTCTGAAACGCCGGCCGGTTCCGTCCGACTCACTCAAGTCATCGATGACCCCACTCCACCAGTCATGCACTACGAGCCCGGCAATCCGGATGCGGATGCAAAAGGTTTTGTGGCCTATCCGGCAATAAATCCGGTGAAGGAGATGACTGACTTAATGGGTTCTGTCCGCTCCTACCAACTCAATGCATCCGCTGTTAGCGCGGAAAAACAAATGGTTCAGGAGTCGATCGGGATCCTGAAAACCTCGTAATACGGAGCAGTTCGATGAGCAATGTAACTCTTGGCGGAATTCCAAATTCATATCTGCCGCAGCCTACGAGCATCGACGCAGCAAACAACAGCGAAGGTCTCAACTTCGGTGCTGTGCTCAAGAATGCAGTTCAGAGCGTGGACCAAATGAACAACAGCGCCGGAGCGCAGGTCAGCAATCTGTTGCAAGGCGGTAATGGCGACATGACAGGTGTCATGATCGCTGTCGAAAAGGCGGATGTCTCATTCCAGTTGATGATGCAAGTGCGAAACAAGATCGTTAACGCGTATCAAGATATCGAGAAAATGCAGTTCTAGGATTGAGTCACCATGGCTGGACTAAACGACGTTATCGAACAGGGAAAGGGCTTCTGGGCGACCCGCACTACGCTCCAGAAACGATACCTTTTGGCAAGCGCCGTCGGCACGCTCGCAGTGCTCGCGTTGTTTGTCAAATTCATCGGCTCGCCCGATTACAAACCACTCCAGACTGGACTGGACCCCGCCGGCGCGCAAAAGCTGACAGAGCAACTGGATGCACAAGGTATTGCTCATCAGACCAGCACGGACGGAACCTCAGTCAACGTCCCGGCCGACAAACTCGCTGCAGCCCACATGGCCACTGCTTCGCTCGGCCCTTCGCAAAACGCACGAACCGGTTTTGAGTTGTTCGACAAAATGTCGTGGGGGCAGACTGAGTTCGATCAGAAAGTCACATATCAGCGCGCTTTGGAGGGCGAACTGGAGCGGACAATTGCAACGTTGAACGACGTTGAGAGTGCGCGCGTTCACCTGGTGATGCCCACTGATTCCGTTTTTCTCGATCGACAGCACTCAGCCAAAGCATCGGTCATCCTGAAGCTTCGTCGCAGCGGTCTCTCAAAGGATGCAGTACTCGCAATCTCCCGCCTCGTATCCGGAGCGGTGGATCAGCTAAAGCCCGAGGATGTCTCCATTGTTGATGCCGATTCGTCCAGGTCGCTGGGATTGGGCCACGACGGACAGTCAGGCAACGACGGTATCGAAGCGACGCTCGCGCAACAGCTCATCAACACTCTAGAGCCAGTCGTCGGTTTGGATAAGATCCGCGCCAGCGTGAACGTTGACCACGATGAGGCCACAACAGAAGAGAGCCAGGAAAAATACGACCCCACGGTCAGTGCCCTTCTCAGCGATCAGAAATCCGAGGATCATGGAGGCGGCGGGGCAGCGGTTCCCGCGGGTGTTCCTGGAACCACCAGCAACATTCCTACGGGCAAGGCGAAGCCCCCTTCCCCTGCACAAGAGACGGCACAATCATCAATCACTGAGAGCGCTCAATATGGCGTGAACAAAACTATCGTTCATACCATGGTGCCAGCCGGAAAAATTCAACGTGTCACCGCAGCTATTCTTGTTGACGATGCTGTCGTCAAGACTGTTCAGGGTAGCAAGGTCTCGTACGCCAGGCGCAAACGTTCGCAGGACGAGTTGAACAAGATTCAGCAACTCGCGGAAGCCGTCATCGGCTTCGATGCCAAACGCGGTGACAGCATCAGCGTTCAGAATATGTCGTTCGATGCGAATGCAGCTGATGCAGATCTCGCCGCTCCGAACTGGATTCAGCAGTCGGGTAAAACCCTGTCGGATTATTCATCCATTTTCCGTCCCGCATCCCTTCTCGTTTTGTTCCTGCTTGCTTACCTCTTCGTGCTGCGCCCGGTCCAGAAGCAAGTGTTTAAGCCCGGCTTGCCAGCCGGCGCTCAAGCAGCTCTTAGGTCTGGTCCGGCAATGGAGCAGCTCCCGGGAGGGTCGACGGCCCCTGTCGATGGAACCCTGCGGGCGACACAACTGAAACAGCAAGCGATTGATATCACCAAACAGAAGCCTGTGAACTCGGCGCGTGCAATCCAGGCCTGGTTGCGAGAGGAGCCTTCATGAGCGTCAGTGAACACCTGCAAATGAGCGGCACGCGCAAAGCGGCGATTTTGATCTCTTTACTTGGAGACGACTCGGCCGCGATGATTCTGCGCAATCTTCCGGATCATGACCTGCAACGCGTCACGGATGAAGTTGCGTCCTTGCCTGCAGTCCCGTTTGAAGTCACTCTTGAGGTTCTCGAAGAGTTTCAGCAGATGTTGCTGGCACAGGACTTCCTGGCGGTAGGCGGTCAGGACGTTGCCGCTCGCCTGCTAAACAAAGCTTTCGGAGAGAGCGGCGCACGCAGCATGGTTGAACGCTTGACGCAAGCCGACGAAATGAATCTGCTTAGGGTTGATTCGTTGAGCAAGGCCGATCCGAACAAGCTTGCCAGGTTCCTTATCGGCGAGCACTCCCAGACAAAGGCCCTGATCCTTGGGCATCTCGACGCAAAGCAGGCCTCAGCATTGCTGATGAAGCTTGAACCGGAAGTGCGCGCCGATTGCGTGCGACGACTAGCGAATCTGGGACAGTTTTCTCCGGAGGTCGCTGCCAAAGTCTCTTCAGTTTTGAATCGCCGGTTGAGGTCGGTGGGAAGCCAAATAAAACGCAACGAGTCAGGTTTCAGAGATGCCGCGGAGCTCATGAACCGTCTCGATCCGATGGCAGCTCGCGAGATTCTTGAGAACATTGAGCGCGATGAGCCGAAGCTGGCTATCAGCATCCGCGATCTCATGTTTACATTCGATGATCTTCTTGAAGTTCCTGAGCAGGAGCTTCGCGACCTTATGAGCGCCATTGACAAGAAGACGTTGATGATCGCGCTCAAAGGGGCAAGTGAAGAATTGCGAAGTCATTTCTATCGGACCATGTCTTCGCGGGCGGTCGAAATGATGAAGGAAGACTCGGAAGTCATGGGCCCGGTTCGAAACAAGGATGTGGCAAAAGCACAAACTGAGATTGTTGCGATTGCACGCAAGCTTGAGTCAGAAGGCAAACTTGCATTGAAGAGTGAGGGGGATGATGAGTACATATTCTAGCGTGGAGTTCGAAAGCATCAATCCGATCCCAATCAGGGCTCTGGAATATCGGGATATGGGGACACATTCAGTCCTCAATGGCGCCGGCCTCCCGTCACTCGTTGGCCATGGTTCGCACGAAGAAGCTCCACGTGAAACGGAAGTTGAAGTCTCAGAATCGGAGATCTTACAGCGGATAAAGCACGAACGGGCCGAGGCGATTGCACAAACGGAGCAGGCATTGCGCCAGGATTATGAGATAAAGCTCCAGGCTGGTCGTACGAGAATCAACGCTGCAATTTCGGGTTTTGACGCGCAACGTACGGAATACTTTGCGCGAGTCGAAGCGGAGATCGTTCAACTTGCCCTCGCAATTGCGGCTAAAATTCTGCATCGGGAGTCGCAAGTTGATCCGATGCTTGTCGCGACGCTCGTGAGAATGGCGGTTGAGAAGATGCGCGAAGGTTCGAAGGTGACGATTCGCGTCGGCACCAAGCGCCTGGAACAGTGGAAGGCTTACTTCGCCGGCCAGCCGAGCCTTTCTCGAGTTGAGATAGTCGAGGACCCCGGACTCAGTGAACACGATTGCTTGCTTGAGACTGAACTCGGGACCACAAACTTCGGATTGGATAGCCAACTGAAGGAAGTTGAACATGGATTCTTCGATCTTCTCGCTTTGAGACCGGGCGCGCAATGAAGAGTTCCCTGCTGGCCCCGTATCTCCATGCCCTCCAGGCTGGCTCGACGCTTCGCTGGAAGGGGCGGGTGAATCAAGTTGTGGGCAACCTGATTGAGTCCGAAGGGCCCTTCGGATTTGTCGGCGAATCGTGCGAGATCATGGGGGCCGGCGACAAGACTTATGCGGCGGAAATCGTAGGATTTCGGGGCACAACCATCTTATCGATGACAGCCGATCAACCACAGGGCATCCGTTTAGGGGATCAGATAGTAGCCTGGGGCGCGCGTCCTTCTATTCGCGTGGGCGCGGGCTTGCTTGGACGGGTCATCGACCCCGCCGGCAACCCGTTGGATGGAAAGGGAGACTATCGCGCCACGCATGCAGTTACCATCGACGGTTCCGCACCACTGCCGCTTGAGCGAGTCGCCATTCGCGAACCGCTCGGATGTGGCATTAGAGCGATCGATGGTTTCCTGACTTGTGGCAGAGGGCAACGTATCGGGATCCTCGGCGGAAGTGGCGTTGGAAAGAGCACACTGATCGGCATGATGGCGCGCGGAACAGCTGCTGATATGACGGTGCTGGCGCTGGTCGGGGAGCGTGGACGCGAAGTAGGTGAGTTTCTTGAAGTCCTTGGGAAGGAAGGCCTCAAGCGCTCAGTCGTTATCGTCTCAACCTCCGATCAATCGCCGCTGCTCCGCATCCGCGCCGCACTGGCAGCTACGGCCGTCTCCGAGTATTTCGCGAGCTTAGGGAAAAATGTTTTACTCATCACGGACTCGCTAACCCGCTTTGCCATGGCACAGAGAGAGATTGGTCTGGCGGCAGGTGAACCACCCACTGCAAAAGGCTACACACCTTCTTGCCTGAACATGCTGGCCCGGTTAGTGGAACGGGCAGGTAATTTTTCGCAGGGTAGCATCACAGCCTTCTACACGGTACTGATGGAAGGCGACGATCAGTTAGACCCTGTCGTAGATACGGTTCGCTCACTTCTCGATGGACATGTGATCCTGGATCGGAATCTTGCCATGCGCAGCCACTACCCCCCGATCTCAGTCATCGAAAGCCTGAGCCGTTTGATGTCCAGCATGGTTTCCAAGGAACATCTTGCGAAGGCCAATGCCCTGAGGCTCGCGCTCGCATCGTATGCACGCTCTGAAGATCTGATACGTATTGGCGCATACCAGCCCAATACCGATCCGGTTCTTGACCGTGCGATCAGGAATTTACCTGCAATTAACAACTTTTTGCAGCAGACCCCGGATCAGCTCTACAAATACGAACAGGTGGTTGAGCAGATCATGGCTCTGCCAGGGTAGATATGGCTTTCCGGTTCTCACTCGCGGCGGTGCTTCTTGTTCGGGAGAACGCGAAGAAGCGCGCGGAACACGATCTCAATACGGTTCAAGTCGAAATTAGCAGGATCACTCGCCAGGTTCAAGCCTTCGATATAGATATTGCAAGCACGCACATAGCGCGAGAGAACGCGATGCAGTACCTTATTCCAGCCTGTGAAGTGCGAACATTCGAACATAGAGTCAAGGTGATTACTGAAGCTAGGAGACAACTCCTTGTTCAGCTTCAGTCTCTGGAACTCGAGCGCGAACTCAAGATGAAGGCCTATCACGCAGCCCATCGCGACCTCGAAACGATCGTCGAAATGCACAACGAGCAGCGCACTGCTCACGATCAAGAAACGAATCGGATTGAGCAAAAACAACTCGACGACATCTTTGCATCGCGCGCTGTAAGAGAAACGAATAATAGCTAATTCGATGTTGGCGAGGGCACCCCTTCTGATCTCGTGACTCACCGTCGCTTAATTCAATCAACTGCGCCACCTCATCAACTGGGTAACTAGGCAGACATTGCCGGGTGAGTACGGCAACTCTTGCCGATTTGCCGACACCCAGGGATGGAATCAAAGACGTCGGAACTTCAAGCCATTCATATACAGCGATTTACAGCCAGCTGCCGAGCGCAGAATATGAAACGCTGCTGGCGCATCACGTGCATGATCATTGGCGTGCGTATTCCATCTTCAACAACGGGCACTACCCTGGCAACACCGCCCTCGGCACCACACCCGCCTACGAGTCGGAGCTTCGTGCTCCTGCTCAATGCAGCATCGTTGAACCGGACCCCTTTGCCGTCGGTGGCCGGATCAACGCCGATTGAACAAGGTGGGCAAGGCCCGAAAAATAGACCGGTAACGAAGCAGACAGCATCGCAATCGTTCCCGGTGCAACGTGATGGAAGTTCACATACCTGGACATTGCAGTCTGCTGATAATCGGAACGAGTCACCGGCACATGAAACCTCTGACAACCAGGAGAAGGGCAATAACAAAACCGAACATCCGACGAACTCACAACAACCCACCTCGAATGCGAATTGCATACCTGACAGTTCGGTGCCGATACCTCAGACCGCGGATACGAATATGTTGAACGCTGATCTATCGCGGGGACAGAGAGAGGGTCGACCTGCAATTGAGGAAAGGTTCGCGACAATTCCCAGGCCCGCGAATGAACAGCTTTTCAAGATTGGCCCCGATGAGTCCGCGCCGGGGAACCCTCAGGCAGCATCGAACGGCACGCCTGTGGAAGCGAACAAGCTTCCACAGGACGTGCAGGAATCCGTCAACCCCCTTGATGCGCCTGATCCGGATAACTCGCCTGCCCCTCCCGAAGCAATAGAAATGAAAAGCCTCGCTACGGGTACCTATGCATCGGCGGATGGAACACCACTCGCGCAGCCGATGCCATTTCCCGTTGTAGCCAATCTTGCCGAGAAGCGGGATGGAAATGAGGGAGCCGGAAACACGTCGCAAAAGATGGGATCCACCAAATTGACGCCGTTGAGTCAAAACGACATCAACGCGACAAACCAGGGATCAGGCAAGACAGCCGATAGTTCGAATAGTCCCAATGTCGCTTCCACTCACAGCTCCCAGGGCCCGCAAGGCCAGCCCACGCAAAACTCAACTGCTGCCCCAGGAGTTGTTGACATCTCTTCGGCTCATTTAAGCGCGCAGACAGCGGCGAATCAAACCATTTCGAGCCAGACAACAATCGCGCCTCGTCTCGTGGCCACGCCAGGCGATGCATCACACACGGGCGAATTGCGGGAGGTGGCGCCTTCCGACCCGGAGAACGTGTCGGCGATGGCGTCATCAGTGATCGGCAATGCCAGGCTGATGCAAACGTTGAACCAGTCAGAGATGCGCATTGGGTTGAGTTCGAATGGCTTTGGTGACATTTCGATTCGCACGTCGATCTCGGGCCACGAACTGGTGGCGCAGATATCGCTCGATCACGGGGAATTGAGCCAGGCAATTTCCGCGCAGGTCTCCTCTGTGCAGGCGAGACTAGGCAACGAGCATGGCCTTCATGCGTCGATCGAGATCAACAACCATGCGTTCTTTCAATCTGGCGACGCTGGAAGTTCTTCGCAACGACAAAGAGGCTCTCCCACCGCGCCGCTTCCGAATTCGAGCGCAGTGGCACTGGCTGATGAAGGAAACACCCTGAATCAGGAAACGATTCTGAACACAGCAATTGAAAACCGGTTGGATATCAGAGCATAAGCCCACAAGGGAGCTAGAAAGGATCAAAACATGAACATTCAAGGTTTCAGCCCGATCATCACAGCGCCCTTGCAGGCGCAGGCCGCCCAGAAGTCTGCCTCGACAAGCAACGCTTCGGGCACCAGCAGCAACACCTCGAGTAGCACAGGAGGGCTTTCGGCAACCAATCTCGAGGGCACCTTCCTGAACCTGCTGGCCACCGAGTTGCAAAATCAGGACCCCACGTCTCCAGTCGATCCCACTCAGATGGTTGGTCAATTGGTATCTCTCAACCAGTTGGATCAGCTCATCTCAATCAACCAAACTCTCTCAAACCTTGGCGGATCGGGGTCAACACCAACCGCTAGCTCCTCAACCACAGGTTCACAGGGTGGGGCGCAAAACGAGCTAGGCGCGCCCGGCATCGGAAGCATTTCGCAGAGCGGACCGCAAAACAATCTGGGCACACCCAGCATTGGAAACCTTTCGAAACACGCAGCGGCAGCAAGCCATGTTCCGTCGATATCGCAGGCACTTGGCCTATTTCAGCCCGGAAATGCTGCGGCCGCCGGGGCAAACGCGCTCATGAATTTGTATGGTAGTTTCACGGCTCCGGCCCAAACGCAGCAACTCTCAGCAGGAGGTAGGTAAATGGCGTCCTTTGGAATTCCGCTCTCAGGCCTGCAGGCCAACTCGAATTCGCTCAGTGTTATCGCAAATAACCTGGCAAACCTCAACACGGACGGGTACAAGAATGAGACCCTCAACTTCGGCGACATGCTTTTCCAGATGCAAGGGACAGCAGGCAACAACGATCCCATCCAGATTGGCTCGGGCGTGCAGGTCGAAAGCACAACCGCCAACTTTACAAATGGCACCGTCAATTCAACCGGTGTGGCTTCGAACATGGCTCTACAGGGCAATGGATTCTTCGTTGTCAACAATGCCGGAAGTACTGAGTACACACGCGCAGGCGACTTCACCGTCAATTCTTCAGGACAGCTGATTGATCCCAATGGCGACCTGTTGATGGGGTATCCCGCTACCAACGGTGTGATTTCGACAACTTCCGCTCTTGGTCCGATCACGGTGAACCAGGCAGCCACGATCCCGGCGGTACCCACATCGAGCTTTGAAACAACCACCAACCTTCAGGCCAACTCGGCCGTCGGCGCCACATTCAGCACTCCCATCAGCGTGGTCGACTCCCTCGGCGTGTCTCAGACGTTGAGCATCCAATATACGAACACGGGCACCAATGCCTGGAGCTACAGCGTAACCTTACCCGCCTCCGCAACAGGTGCAGCGACTCCAACGACGGTATCTTCCGGCACACTAACTTTTGACTCTTCTGGAGCCCTCACTTCGCCCACCGGATCAGTGACAGGAATCAATATCACCGGGTTGTCGGATGGCGCCGCTCCGATGAAACTGACCTGGAATCTTACTGACGCGTCGGGGAATCCAACCCTCACCCAGCAAGACTCGGCTAGCGCGACCACGGCCACAAATCAGAATGGTTACGGCGTGGGCACGCTCACCGGGTACTCGGTGCTCTCTGACGGAACAGTCCAGGGCCAGTTCACCAACCAACAAACCCTCGCTCTGGGAAAGGTCGCAGTTGCAGGGTTCGCAAATGTTCAAGGACTGGCGCAGATCTCCAACGGTGACTTTCAAGCGACAGTGAGTTCTGGAGCAGCTGTTGTTGGCCAGGCCGGCGTCGGCGGCCTCGGCACCATCACTGGAGGAGCCGTTGAAGGGTCGAATGTCGACCTGTCTACAGAATTCTCCAACATGATCGTTGCTCAGCAGGGTTACGAGGCCAATGCCAAGGTTCTCACGGCGCTTAACCAGGTCTCGCAAGCCACAATTCAGCTAGTGAGTTAGCCCAAGTGCCGAACATAAGTTGTTAAGTTCAGATTAGAAACTCCCGCCGGGCAGCGCGGCTTCCTGGCGGGACATCCTTTCGCATCGCCGCTTCTCATCGCTATCTCACCAGGGGTGCGGGCCTCCCGACCTGTTCCAGGTAGCTTGCAACTTATTGCATGAGAACAACCTGGCGTCCCCTCCGGCACGCATACGCTGACGTGTATCTGCATTCATAATTGCGGCCCTCGGATTGCATTGACCTTATTGCAATCAATCTATTTCTTGTCCTCATTTGCCACCTGACCAGACAAGGTCAGTTCAACATGGCTCGGTTGGACAGGAATTGCCTGAGGCTTTTATGAGCAGCGCAGCACAAACTTTTGAGAAGACTCCCATCGATCCAATCAAACCCGGTTCGACAACCGCTGCGCAATCGCTTGACAGCATGCCGTGGCTGCCATGCGCCTTAAGCCTCGAGGTTCCAATCGTAGGCTTCACCATCGGCGATCTTCTATTGCTCGCCAAGGGTTCGGTAGTCGAGAGTTCCTGCCATCACACCAGCGACGTTCCGCTGCGCGTGAATCAGCTGCTGATCGGCTGGACAGAATTTGAAGTGATCGGCGACCGCCTCGCGGTTCGCATTACGGAACAAGCATGACCATGACGAATAGAGCATTCGACACATTCGCAACTGCTGCGCGCCAGCAGTCTCCTTCCATCGCGCCGGGACCGGTAGCCGCCCCGCCAATTTTTCACGAAATTCTGCGGGATTGCGAAGAGAAACCACTTCAAAACCGCGCCAGGCTATCCGAATCTTCCTGGCCGTATCGTCCGAAGGTGATGCAGAAACAGAAGCTGCCACAACCGAGCACGCTAACGCGCGCATTGTCGTGGTTAAAGAAGCAGTATCCGGTGGTCCATGAAAAGCGCCTGCAAGTGTCCGAAAATATTCAGTTGGGCGAGAAGCGTTTCGTAGCACTTGTCACCGTCGACGGCCGTGAGTTCCTCATTGGTGGCGGTCCAACTGGTGTATCACTGCTTTCGCAGTGGGAATCAGGCAGCCAAAACTCCTTGCCGAACGAACGGACGTTGCCAATCAGGGAGTCGTTTTAATGTTCCCTCGAAGCGCCGGAAGGCGCCTGGCAATCCATTTGGCGATATTGATAGCACTTGCGACCCCCGTCGCTGGGTGGGGAGGCCAGACGTCTGCGCTCATCCCGGGACTCAAGTCAGACGGTGGAGAGGTTGAGTCCTATCTCACTCCGCGTAGCTCGACTGACCGGGACTTCGCGTTGGATAAAACGGACAAACTCGGAACGCCTTCTGCTTCGCCGTCACCGCAGAGCGCTGGAGGTCTCAAGCTTCCCGGGGTGGGCACCGAACCAGTGCCATGGTCTATCGTCATCCTGCTCACTGCCCTCACGTTGATTCCCTCAATCCTGTTGTGTATGACGCCATTCGCACGCCTTTTGATTGTTTTTCACTTCCTGCGTCAGGCCCTCGGGCTTCAGACCACGCCCTCCAACCAGACGCTCATCGGGCTTTCGCTGATCCTCACCTTCTTTCTCATGCAGCCCGTCGCAGCCAGCATTTACCAGGTCGCTATCGTTCCAATGCAGTCGGGTCAGATCACGGCAATGGAGGCTGTAACTCGGGCAGAAGATCCGATTCGCAAATTTATGGCTCACTACGTCCGCGACAAGGATGTCGCTCTCTTTATTGAATTGGCGCACGATCCACAACCGGCATCAGTCAATGACGTCTCTATGCGGGTGATGCTGCCCGCTTATATCTTGTCTGAATTGAAAGCCGGATTTCAGATCGGCACCGTGCTGTTCCTTCCATTCCTGATCGTGGATATGGTCGTAGCCTCTATTACCACCTCAGTGGGAATGTTGCAGTTGCCCCCGGTCGTTATCTCAACGCCACTCAAGCTGCTCCTTTTCCTGATGGTCGACGGCTGGCATTTGTTAATCGGATCTTTAATGAGGAGCTTCTACTAAAGCCATGGACGTCGATCAGGTTGTATTGCTAGGACGGCTGATGCTCCAGGAAGTACTCATCCTGGTTGGCCCGGTATTGGCTGTCGCCATCACTGTGAGCCTGTTCGTCAATATCGTTCAAACCCTCACGTCTCTGCAGGACAACACAATATCGACCGTGTCACGTCTTCTCTTTACTGGAGCCGCGTTGTTCTTCATGATGCCCTGGATGTGGCGTCACCTTGCTCACTACACGCTGATCACATTTTCCGACTTTCATAAGTATCTGAGATGATCAATATCCCTCTACTTGAAATCATTACCGGACTCATGGCCATCGGCGTTCGCCTCACGGGGCTCATGCTGTTTGCGCCGTTCTTCGGCAGCGTGGTAATTCCCGCACGCATCAAAGCGGGGTTTGTGCTGGCGCTCACTCTGCTGTTGTTGCCGGCTGCCGGAAAAGGGATTGGAACGTTTGCTCTCGCCGACTGGCCCATCCTCATCATCACGGAATTTACTATTGGCGTGGGAATGGGAATTGCGACCAATATTGTTTTTGAAGCCTGTGGGTTGGCCGGACAGGTGCTCGGAATTCAGATGGGATACTCGCTGGTCAATATCCTCGACCCACAGACCCAGGTCGACACGACCGTCATCCCTATCTTTTGCCAATCCATGGTCCTACTTCTCTTCCTAAGCATGGATGTGCACTACTGGCTTTTGCGCGGCATAGGGAACAGCTTCATTTACCTTCCGCCAGGCACCACGAAGCTGAGCGGCTTGTTCACGATGTCAATCATTTCAACCGCTGGCGAAGTGTTTGGATTGGGCGTGCAGATCGCAGCGCCTGTTCTGGCGGCTACGTTGGTCGCCGATATCTTGCTCGGTCTGCTCGGCAAAGCATCTGCACAGATGCCACTCCTTGTCCTCGGTCCGGCAATCAAGAGCCTGCTCGGTATCTTCCTCCTGATCGCGACGATGAAGTATTGGCCCGATCTTTTTCATCACCTGTTTCAGAACTCGATCGCAAGTGGCGATCACTTGCTGCACATAGCGCGTTGAGACAAAATGGCTGATTCAAGCAAAACCGAACAGGCAACCCCGCGCCACCGGGAAAAGGCGCGAGAGCAGGGACAGGTCACGAGATCCCGTGAGCTGACCGGCGCTCTATCCATGTTCGTGGTAGCCGGCGTGATTGCGCTTATGGCACGGGAAGGCGCCGGTCATTGGACCGACTTCTTCCGCAACACGCTTGACTCGGCTTCCTCTGACTCAATTGGCACCAACGGTCCGCTCCTTTTCTGGACCAGCGTCGAGGCCATGCGTTGGATTTTCCCTATGCAGTTGGCGGCGCTTGTCGTCTCGATCATCTTCGGGTTGGCGCAGGGAGGCTTTGTCTTCGCGCCGGAAGCTTTGGCGTTCAAGTTAGATCGCATTAGCCCCGCAAGCCGCCTCAAACACTTGTTTTCACCCGCCGGGCTCAGCTCAATTCTCAAATCCCTCATCCCTTTCGCCGCCATCGTCTGGGTGGGTTGGGATTGTGTTCACACCCATTGGGGCCAGATCCTTTCCAGTTCGTATTCTGAGCCGCGGGAATTTGTAAGCCTCGTTGGAAACCTGCTCTATGAGGTCCTTTGGAAATCCGGCCTCGTGCTTCTAGGTTGGGCCGGCGCTGACTATCTTTTGCTTTGGCTCAAGAGCGAAGGCGATTTGAAGATGAGCCGCCAGGACCTCCGCGATGAACTTAAGAGCACGGAAGGCAATCCTGCGAGCAAGCAACGAATCCGAAGGATGCAGCGCCAATTGCGTCGCAAACAGATGATCAAGGCGACTGAGACCGCTTCTGTTGTGATTACCAACCCCACCCACTACGCTGTCGCCTTGAAGTTCGAAATGAGCATGCCGGCGCCGATAGTCGTGTCCAAGGGCCTCGATCTGCTGGCAGCAAAGATCAAAGAGATCGCTCGTGACCGCGACATCCCAGTGATGGAAAACAGGCCTCTCGCACAGGCGCTTTACAAAACCGTTGAGGTGGGTGACGCGATTCCCGCCGCGCTCTATCACGCTGTTGCGGAGATTCTTGTCCTTGTCTACAAGGCACAACAGGAAGTGCAACGCAGGGAGGCTCAACGCAGGGCCTCCGCAAACACGCCGATTGGAGCGACACCAAGGTGAACAAGAAGCCTGGACTACTTAGTACGCTGCGCGCGTCCTCCGATTGGATTATCCCTACAGCTGCAGTTGCGCTTGTGTTTGTCATGCTTGTTCCATTGCCCAGTTTCATACTGGATCTGCTACTCACGTTGAGCATCATGGCTTCAGTGCTGGTTCTGCTCACAGCGATTCAGATACTCCGTCCCGTCCAATTCTCCGTATTTCCCAGCCTTATTCTCCTGTTAACCCTCATGCGCCTGTCGCTGGATCTGGCAAGCACGCGGCGGATCCTTCTGCATGGAAGTGAAGGCACTTCGGCGGCAGGAAAGGTGATCGAGGCATTCGGCCAGTTCGTGGTCGGTGGTAACTATATTGTCGGTTTCGTCATCTTCGTGGCACTTGTCGCCATCCAGTATCTCGTGGTCAGTCACGGCGCCGTGCGCACGGCCGAAGTCACAGCACGCTTCACGCTGGATGCGATGCCTGGAAAGCAGATGGCGATTGATTCTGACCTGAACACAGGGATCATCACTGCCGATCAAGCTCGCATACGCCGTGAGAATGTCGCACGCGAAGCAGAATTCTGCGGCTCCATGGATGGCGCCGCGCGTTTCAGCCAGAGAGATTCACTTGCAACCATTCTTATCCTGGTCATCAACATTGTGGCTGGGTTCCTCATCGGCGTGTTTCAGCATGGTCTCCCCTTTCAGCAGGCACTCAAGACTTATACCATTCTCACTGTAGGCAACGGCCTGGTCTCCATTATCCCGTCGCTCCTGGTCTCAGTAGCGGGCGGCATCGTCGTAACGCGCGCAGGTTCCGATCACTCCCTCGGCTTCGACATTCAAAAGCAAATGCTTGCAACTTCCCGTCCGCTTTGGATTGTGAGTGGAGTTCTGTTTGCGCTTGCCTTGATTCCGGGAATGCCCAAACTGTCATTTTTCGCGCTAGGCGGAATCACCATGTTTGCGGCTTGGAAAATGAAGCCGGAGGTAGCCGAGGCTACGGCCAGCGCGAAGACCGCACCCGGCAAGGGCGGAGCGCCAGGCACGCCGGCGATAGATCCGATGGATGCGGTTCTGAAACTGGACGACCTGATGCTCGAAGTTGGCGTTGGCCTTGTACCGCTGGTGGACGTGAAAAAAGGAGGCCAGCTACTTGCCAGAGTGAAATCACTGCGCAAGAGTCTGGCACAGCAACTGGGATTCCTTGTGCCCTCCATCCATATCACTGACAACTTGTCACTCAAAGAGCGTGAGTACGTGATCTATCTGCGCGGCGTGGAGATTGCGCGATGGGAGATGCGTCGAGACAAGTTGCTTGCTGTGAGCTCAAACCCGAAGCCTGGAGATGTTCCCGGCCAGGATACGCGGGAACCCGCATTCGACTCTCCGGCCAAGTGGATTGCCCCCGAACTACAGGCGCAAGCCATCTCACTTGGATACGCCGTTGTGGACCACACGTCTGTGCTGGCCGCTCACCTGGCTGAAATCATAAAGGTAAACGCGCACGACCTGTTGACCCGCCACGAGACAAAGCGGCTGATTGACCGGCTTGCTGACTCGCATCCGAAACTTGTGGATGAATTGATGCCCAAGCTGATGAGCCTGGGAGAGATTCAGAAAGTGCTGCAACTTCTGCTACGCGAACAAGTTTCGATCCGCGACCTGGGTACGATTCTGGAAGCGATGGTCGAGGCCGCCTCAACCAACAAGAACCCAGTCGTCCTTGTCGAAGCCGTGAGGCACTCGCTCGGTCGTGCTTTGATTCGCCCGCTCCTGAACGATCTCGGACAATTGAAGGTAGTCACCCTGGATAGCGCAATCGAAGAGGAGTGCCTTCGCAACTCAGTCCAAAACTCCAACATGGCTGCTGGCGGTGCGCTGCAAATATCTGTTGCGCAACGCGTGATGACCGGCCTCCGAGCCATGCTGGGCGATCAAGTCGCCATGGCCCCGCCCGTGCTGCTCTGTGCTTCGCCGGGGAGATTCTATCTGAAGCGTCTTCTTGAACCGTTCATTCCCAAGATTGTCGTGATTTCTCCGTCGGAGATTCCTCCGTCAACACAAGTGCAATCACTCGGAGCTGTCCGATGAAAACTTTTCGATCCCCATCCCCCACGAGGTGGACAAATGACGTCAGCTGAATTGGCCTATAAATCGAGTGCGACAGAGTTCGATGATCGCAACAACCTTGTGATGCAGGAGCTCTCGCAGGTCTACTACATTGCTCAGAGGATTCGCGAGAGATTGCCTCAGCACGTCGAGTTGGATGATCTCGTCAATGCGGGCGTGATCGGACTGCTCGAAGCTAGCCGAAACTTCGATAGCTCAAAGAACTCCCAGTTCAAGCAATTCGCCAAGTTCCGAATTCGAGGAGCAATCCTCGACAGCCTGCGTGAATCCGATTGGGGTTCCCGTTCGCTGCGCAGACGTGGACGCGAGATAGCCGATGCCACAGCACGCCTTGAGGCAAGAATGGGTCGCCATCCCGCGGACACCGAAGTGGCGGCGGAGATGAATCTGGAACCTGAACATCTGCGGCGCATCGTTCAGCAGATTGACGGCCTTCACGTGGGGGGGCAGCAGATCTCAGGATCGGGAGACCGATCGGATCCGATTGACGTGATCGAATCCGCGCCCAATCTCGACGATCCGGATCCATTCGACCTTTGTCTGCAAGGCGAGGTAAAAGCTCATCTAGCCGAGGCAATCTCTCAACTAAGCCAAAGAGAACAACTCATCCTCTCTCTCTACTATCGCGAAGAACTCACCATGAAGGAAATTGCAGAGGTGGTTGGTGTAGCGCTTTCACGAGTATCGCAAATTCGCCAGGAGACGATGAAGAAACTCAAGGTGCTTCTTGCGCACCTTAACGAGAAACCATCAACAGACAATGCCCGGCGAGGGAGGGTCGCATGAACGATACCAATCGCGAACGATCGAAGACCAGTATGAATGAGCAGCAGAAACCTGCCGGACGTAAACCCTCCGAACGACAGCGGACCGTCCATGTCTGCGATTTCAGAACGGCGGGGCGGCTATCCAACGAGAATGCGCGTGCTCTGGCTGCGATGAATGAAACCTTCGCGCGCCGCCTTGCCGGCGCTCTGGATGCTTACCTGGGGACTGGAATCGACCTCAAGGTGAAGACCCTGGACCAGCTCCCGATCAAAGAGCATCTCGCCGCCATCCCCCCTCTCAGCTACATCGTCCCGTTCTCCATCGTCTCCGTTCCATGCACAATGATCCTGGAATGCGACATTGATCTCGCCTTCCCCTTCATTGAATTTCTTCTGGGTGGAACGGAAGTGTCCAATCCCGGCGCCCGCGATTTATCCGAGATTGAAGAAGAGATCATGCAGGATGTAACCGCGTTGTTTGCGCGCCAGGCCGAAATCGCATGGCGGATGCCGCCTATGTCGATGGAGCCGACCCGGCGCATCAAGGCCTCCCAACTGATCCACTATTGTCCGCCGAATGAGAAAGTCACATCGGTTCATTTCGAGGTGGAAATCACTGGAATCACAGCATCCTTCCAGCTGGTCTTTCCGAGCGCCTTAGTGAACTCCCTGATCAAGCAGTTAAAGCTGGAGGAGCCGCAGAGGAAGGGCGGATTGCGCCATTTCCCGGCGCCGAACATTCGCGAACGCATGCTCGATTGCGACGTAACGTTGGAGGCCGGAGTGCCGCGCGTAAAGGTTGCCGTACGCGACTTGATTGCCTTGCAGCCAGGTTGCGTCTTGAAACTCCGGGCGCCGGTTCGAAGTCCGGGAATGTTAACGGTAGAAGGAATGGAGATGTTTGAAGCAGCTCCTGTCAGGAATGGTTCACAAAAAGCAGCACAACTCGGCCGTCGCGTTCAGCCAGCGAATTGGGATAGGGAGCGGAAATCATGACGAATCACGATCAACAAGCAGCGGCACAGCAGTTTGTCCAAAGCTTCGCTGAAGCGCTTGCGGCACCTTTGACCGGTGCATCGGGTCAACCCTGGAAGATTACGGTTCAGCAAAACTCAGCCCCTTCCTCCCAAACCAGTTCGCCGATCGTTTTTCGGCTGGCACTTGACGGGCTCCTGCGCGGTGAATTCTTTCTTGAGTTCCGGGACGAGCATGTAAAACAGCTTGCAGCTGCGATACGCAGCCATGCAGCGCAGCCGATAGGCAACGACGATGGACAAACGTTGAGAGCCGTTCTATCGTCCGCAATGAATTCGCTTTCCTCATCTCTCTTTGCGGAGTTCGGCACAGTCACCGGCAAGGTCGAACAAGCAATGAATCCTGCTTTGAAAGGCATGGCTGCCTTCACATTGACCGCTGAAGGACGGGAATCTTCTCCGATTCCCGTGACATGTTACCTGGACGGAAAACTCATAGAAGCTCTCGCCCCCAGCATGGGGACAAAGGGAACGGCGCAGGGAGACATTGCTCCATTCGACCCAGTGAATCTGAATCTGGTATTGGACGTTGAACTCAGTATGTCGCTTCGTTTCGGCGTGCGACAATTGCCGCTCAGGGATGTATTGGAACTCTCCAGCGGTTCCGTCGTCGAGTTGGATCGCCAGGTTGACGATCCTGTCGAGTTGCTGCTCGATGGACGGGTGATTGCTCGTGGCGAAGCTGTCATCGTGGATGGCAACTATGGACTGCGGGTAACAGAAATTACAGAACCCATTGCGTCGAACTTCATTCGCTGAACCTAAAAGGAACCTGATCCCATGAGATTGAATCTCCAGTACGTACAGTCGGCTGTCAACCGCAGTTGGAAGAGCATGCACTCGGTGTGCGCTTTCCGGAAATGCCGCAACACGATGTTGATGCGGAGCGTACCGAATAGTCGCTCCGGAGTGCGGGTTGGCGATCACTGGTATTGCAGCGTCGAATGTTTCGCTGAGGCTGCATGCGTCGAATTTTCAGCTTTCCAGGACAGACGAGTCATCGAAATGCCGCACAACCCAAGGATTTCCATTGGGCTCGTGCTGTTGTCGAAAGGCCATCTTGAAAACCATCAGCTCCGCTTTGCAGTCGAGGAGAGCCAGCAGCGCGGAGAAGATCTTGAGCTGACATTGATCCGTCTAGGTTTGGCAACCGAAAGACAGATAGCTGCCGCAAGAGCCGCCCAATGGGGATGCCCAGTGTTCGGACCAGAGGGAGGGCGCGAACCGATTGAGTCAGATATCCCGGTGCAACTGCTGCGCACGTGCTGGGCCGTGCCCCTGCGTTACTCACAGAACGGGAAACGGCTTCTGATGGGCTTCGTCTTTCGCGTGGAACATCGCCTTCTTCTTGCGCTGGAGCAAGTTACCGGTTGCAAGACAGAGCCATGCTTCATTACGCAAACGGAATTTGAAGAGCAGATGGCGCGCCTCACGATGGTTCCGGACTGCAACGCGGTCATGCACGAAGAAATTCAGACTCCAAGGCAGATGGCAGATACTGTTGCAAGGCTTGCGATTGAAGCTCGCGCAAGGAAAGCCGTCTTTGCCGAGTGCCGGGACTTTCTCTGGACCCGGCTTGTCAGCAGTCGGCGAACCGTTGACGTGTTGTTTCGAACCCCGAATCGGTGCAATTGAATTCGAGGGGGGACGTTTCACTCCAAATTTCAAAAAATAAATTCGATTTAAGGGTAGAACGAGTCGCGTGAGTTGCCGATAACTGTGCCGAGAGGCACAAAGCTTTGAATACGACAGCCCGCTGGGCCGACTCAGGCTACAATCCGATCACAGAGTTTCAACCGTGGCAGTTCGATTATTCCGACGACCTGCCGGCTCTTCCTGTCTTGCCGGAAACCCTGCTACTTCTGGAGCTTGAGGCCCAAGAGCGCTCAATCGACCTGCGAAGAGTTACTGAACTCATTCTTAGCGATCTGGGAGCAACGCTGCAAATACTGCGTCTGGCAGGCCGGGAACACGCATGCGCTGAATTCCGGCCGACGCGCATCGAAGATTGCATCGTTGATCTGGGAGTCGATGTGTGCCTTGAGGCGCTCTCAGCACACACGGTAAGCCGTCATTCCGGGCAAAGCACGATTGCGGAAACCTGGGCACACGCCAGGGAGATAGCTGTTCATTCAAGACAAATCGCTGAGGAATCGCAGGACGTTGACCCCAGCGAAGCCTATTTGACAGGCCTTCTTCATGCCATCGGATTACTTCCCGCGGTGCTCGGTTGGGCCGCAAGCAAGCACGGCGTCTCAGATTTTTCTTTAGCCGGATTCAAGCTGGCGAAGAAGTGGTCGCTGGCTCCGTTCGTGGTCAAATTCCTCAGCGAGGTGAACGAAGAGCTGTGCACGACGCCATTGCCGGAGATTGTGCGCGAGGCCCATCGGCGGGCAGACAGATCAACCGTCCAATGTCCCTTGGATCAGGGATTCGGACCTATCCTTTACAGATCTCGGTAGGCACTGCAAATGTTCCCCGATTTGCGACCAGTGCCGATCGGCTCTGTATTGCCGCAGATTGCCTTCCGATGAGAGATGCTCAATTGGCGCATTTCCGACTGCGTCGCAATAGTCTAGTTCTCATCCATCCCTCATAATTTCTGCGGTTTTACGGCCTCTAGACCCCCATTTTGGGCAAAGATTGCCTAGCAGAATGGCACGCGCGGTGCATTGACATAGGACAAGGGGCTCCTATGGACAGTGGATACTATGCAGCGTGCACGGCTTTGGCTGCCCGCACACAGGCATTGGATACAATCGCCAACAACCTGGCGAATGCGAATACCGCCGGCTACCGGTCGGAGCACAACATATTCAGCGCCGTGCTGGCCAACACTCAAAACGGATCCGGCTCCAATCTGAACAATGCAATTAACAACTACGGCATCGTCAGCGGAGCTTCTCTGGATCTGAGCCAGGGCGCTCTTCAGAAAACCGGCAACCCTCTCGACTTGGCGATCCAGGGAACAGCCTTTTTTGCGGTGCAGACTCCCAACGGCGTCATGTATACGCGCAACGGCAGCTTCCAGGTCTCATCCACCGGACAGTTGATCACTTCGACTGGAGACCCGGTAATGGGTGACAAAGGAACAATCACCATGTTGCCCGGGGAATCATCCATAAGCGCCGACGGAACCATCTCTTCGAACGGAGCGATAACGGGAAAAATACGTCTTGTGGATTTCCCTGCCAGCACTCAGCTCCAAAGTGAAGGAAGTTCGTACTATTCGGCCCCCCCCGGTGTAGCGACACAGGCGATTGATTCAAAAGTGCAACAAGGGACGCTTGAAAACTCAAATGTAAATCCCATTCTCAGCATGGTGGAACTTATAACCGCGCAGCGATCGGCTGAATCCATGCAGAAGGCCCTTTCGATGTTCAGTTCGGAAATGGATAAGACCGCGACGCAGGAACTGCCCAAGATTTCGTAAAAGGAGTTCGATCATGTTTCATGCTCTCTACACAGCCGCCAGCGGAATGACCGCTCAGCAAATTAACCTGGACAACATCGCTAATAACCTGGCCAACTCCAGCACCAGCGGCTTTCAGGCGCGCCGCGTCCAGTTCACTGATCTGCTGTACCAAAATGAAAAGATGCCTGGCGCCGCGGCAACTCAGCAAACAACTGTTGCCTCCGGACTGCAGATCGGGCTCGGCACCACAGCCGGCAACACTGAGATCATTCAGCTCCAGGGTGATCTCAGCAGCACCGGAAACCCGCTGGACTTCGCGATTCAGGGCACAGGCTTCTTCCAGGTCCTGCTTCCCAACAATCAGATCGGATATACGCGCGCCGGGTCATTTCAACCCGATGCGCAGGGAGTGCTCGTTACTGCCAACGGCAATGCGCTGCAACCGGCGATAACCATCCCCGCCAGCGCCACCAATGTAACCGTCGGCAGTGACGGCACTGTAAGCGTAACTCTTCCTGGCCAGACAAATGCGCAGCAAGTGGGAGTCATCCAACTTGCGTCTTTCACCAATCCAGGCGGCCTCAACAGTGTTGGAAACAATATCTACCTGCAGACCACTGCTTCCGGCAATCCTGTCGTCGGGGCTCCTGGAGGTTCGGAAGGTTTGGGAACGATTCAGCAGGGCATGCTGGAGCAGGCCAACGTAAACATTGTTGATGAATTTGTAAACATGATCATGGCTCAGCGGTCTTATGAGTCAAACTCGCGGGTCGTCAAAGCCGCTGACGAGATGCTGCAGGGCTTGAATCAACTGGCTCAGTAAATGGGTTACGCAATGAAAAGACTTAACGCTATTTCCGTTGTTAGTCTCATGGCCGCACTGGCCTCGCCCGCCGTGGCTGCACCGGTCCGCGCACTCATCACGGCGGACCAGGTCGCAGCGGCCATCAGCGCGGCGGCCATGATCGTTTCACCGGATCAAGTCACGCTGCTCACTGAAGTGGTAGCCAAATCAAACGCGCCCAATCTTAAAGTCGAATCCATTGAACAGTGGGGAAACCATCGCATTAAAGTGCGCCTGGGCTGTGAGGACCAGGACGACTGTCTTCCCTTCTATGTCGCGGTCCATTTCGATCAGGAGAGCGGCGCTAAGCCCGCCGGTTATCGCTCAGATCACGCTTCGGCCGTCGATGCGCGACAGAGCCAGGCCCAGCAGGCGTTCTCAGTGCGGGCAGGATCCCGGGCAGTTCTCCTTATCGACGGTGGACATGTACATGTTCGACTCAATGTGATCTGTCTTGAGAACGGTGCTACCGGCCAGAATATTCGCGTTGAGTGCAAGGATCCCAAGCAAACCTATGTCGCCAGAGTGGTTAACGGCGGAGTTTTGAGAGGCAGCCTGTGATCAGGATCGCAATGAAACAATGCGGGTGTCAGCTCATTTCGCTGGGACTGGTCTTATGCATTATCGCCGGACCCGCCGGCGCGGCAGAGAAGACCAAAAAGTCGAAAAATTCTCCGGAACAAGTTCGTTCTGACTACATCACCAGCCTCCAGGAACATGCCGCGGTGATCCCTTCCGATAAAACGGTGGGCAGTCTTTGGTCCCCTTCCGGCAATGCGCTCGGGGACGTTTCAGTCGACACCAAGGCGCACAAGCTATTTGACACGATCGTGATCCTTGTCGCAGTCCAGACCACTGCGGCACAAAGCGGAGACTCCAGCTATCAGCGCACTTTTCAAACCGCTTCCGGAATCACTGGCCTCGCGGGGCAAATTAATACCAAGGGCCTGAATCCGCTGTTCAACGCCAATTCCGCAACCCAGCTTACCGGAAAGGGCGCGACTGGTTCGAATACAACTTTTCAGACCAGCCTTACCGGCCAGGTCATCGCCGTGCTTCCCAGCGGAAATCTCGTCGTCGAGGCGCAGCGCAGGATTTTCATGAACAACCAGCATGAAGATGTCACCGTGCGCGGCGTCGTGCGTCCCGTGGATATTAGCCCGGCCAACACGGTAACTTCCGCCGCACTTAGCAGTCTGCAGATCGAGATGAAGGGCAAAGGCATCATTGCCGACAGTACACGTCCTCTTAACCCCATTACCCGGGCGATACTTTGGCTCGTTGGATTTTGACAAGTATGAAGCAAGCCATGAAAAACTCGAACCCCCTCTGCCGGACCATGGCATGCTTAACCCTGGCGATCGCAACGCTGCCGTCAGTGTTTGCATCCACGGGCGCGTCAACAGGTGCAAATCGTGAGGTTATGGTGCGCGACGTCACAACTATTGAGGGCGTCCGCGACAACATGCTTGTGGGCTACGGCCTGGTGGTCGGGCTGCACGGAACTGGCGACACGCAACAGACCATCTTCACTGTTCAAACCCTCGCTAATGCCATGCAGAAGATGGGTGTATTGATCTCGCCCAGCGCCGCGGTCGTGAAGAATGTTGCCGCGGTCTTCATTACCGCATCCCTTCCGCCATTCGCCCGTCCGGGAGCAAGACTCGATGTCACAGTGGCTTCAGTCGGCGACGCGCATAGCCTCGACGGAGGTGTGTTGCTGATGAGCGCCCTGCGGGGACCGGACGGCCAGATATACGCCGAGGCCCAGGGGTCGCTTTTGATGGGCGGATACTCAGCAGGAAGCGGAACCAATCGTAAGGAAGTCAACGCTTCCAACGTCGGTACAATCCCCGAAGGCGCCATCATAGAGCGAGATACCGCGGTTGATCTAAGCGGATTCAAAACGGTTTCCTTGCTGCTTCACAATCCTGACTTCGCAACCGCAACAGCAATCGCTGATGCGGTCAACCTGGAGTTTCACAAGACAGTTGCCTCAGCTCTCGACAGCAGGCGGGTCGACATCAGCGTGGCCGGCGCCTCGGAGCAGTCGGTCCCACAGTTGATTGCACGAGTTCAGAAACTCGTGCTCAAGGTGCAAACGCCCGCCAAAATTGTGATCAACGAGCGGACCGGAACCATTGTCATGGGTGGAAATGTCAAACTTTCGCCCGTTGGCGTAATACACGGCAGTCTTTCCATTCAGGTCACAACGGATTTTGCAGTTGTGGAGGCCCCGATTCCGCCAGACACAACTCCAGGATCGGAGCGCAAAGGGCGCGGCGACCAGAAGAACAGCGTCGAGCCGGTTCTCGTGCCGGAAACGACAGTGAATGCGGATGAAGGTCCAGCTCAAACAATGCGTCTGGACGAAGGCGCAAATGTAGATGAATTGGTGACTGGGCTTCACGCCATTGGCGCTACAGCTCACGATGTGGTCGCAATCCTGGAGGCCATCAAGGCCGAAGGCGGAATGCAGGCCGAATTGGAGGTACAGTAAATGGCGACAAGCCCCGCTTTTAATTTGGCCAGCGCGCAATCCACAGCTCTTGAATCACGGCAAAACCACCTGCTACAGCAGATGAAGTCTCCTGCGAATTCGAATGACGATAAGAAAATCGAGAAAGGCGCTAAGGAGTTTGAAGCGATTCTGGTAGGCAGTTGGCTGCAGCAGGCAGAGCAATCCTTCGCTACCTTGCCCGGCGCCGAGGACGACCAGGACCCAGGACGGGATTCCATGATGAGTCTCGGTGTCCAAACGCTCTCAACCTCCATGGCGGCATCCGGCGGCATAGGAATTGCGAAAATGGTTGCCAAAGCCATGCATGCGGCCGCCGACAAGGCGACCGTGCAGCTTGAAACGGCATCGAGCCCAGCTGCGAACCAGGACACCAAACACAAATAGGACTAAAATTCGGGGTAGATTATGCCGATAGTGAATGAGAATTCGATGAAGGAGAAACAATGAGGATCGATCAACTCAATTCGACCGCCAGTCAGCTTGCCAGCGAACTGAGCTCACAACAGGCCGGAACCCAGAAGACGGGGCAGTCGACCCAGCTCGATAGTGGAGACCGTGCGACCCTTTCTTCCGGTTCGTCATCTGTCGATTCGCTGGTTAGCACGGCGATGAATTTTCCTGAAGTGCGGCAAGACAAGGTGGATAGCCTGCGTCTGTCGGTGACGAGCGGGCAGTACGATATCGACCCGGCAAAGATCGCCTCGTCGATGCTCGATGAGCATGCCTGAGCAATTTAACACCCTGGGCGGCCAGGCGGGAAGTCTCAACAGAAAGTTCTGAGAATGACAACTGTTGTCACCCAGGATCGGAATCGCGATGCGGCGGAATATCTCCGCCTGCTTGTGGTGTTGCGCGACGAGATGGACACGGCCATAGGGGCAATCGCGAATAATGCTCTTGCGAAATTCGAAGACAGCATTGCCAACCAGCAACTGCTGAGTGCAAGGCTGGTCGTCCTCGCAGACGAACTTTCCGTTCCTCTCGCAACGGCTCGGACAGCCCCGCCCATTCCCATTGATGACAACCTGATGCATCAGATCTTCCTCGCTGGCGATTCATTGCAGAAACTGAATCGCACCTATGCGGCCCTCCTTCATCATTCCAGCAGGTCCACGGCCTTAATGGTGTCATTTCTTGCTTCGGCACGCGGACAAATCCAGGAGGCTTCTGGCCCCAGGTTGAAATTTCAAACCTGGTCCTGCCAGATGTAGCGCCTATGGGTGGACTGAATACATCGCTGTTGATCGGAGTGCAGGCGCTGGATGCCAACCAGGGAGCGCTTCAGGCTACGAGCAACAACATCGCCAACGTAAACACCCCCGGCTACACCCGCGAAGTGGCCCAGTTCACTGAAAACGGAGAAAATCAAGCTGGCGACGAAGTAACAGGCGGCGGTGTCGCACTCAGCGGACTCCAGAGTATCCGGGATGAATTGCTCAATATTCAAATTCAGCAACAAACTTCCCAGCAGAACAGCGCAAATACCCAGTCGTCAAGCCTGCAGCAAGTACAGACATTCTTCACTACCAACGGCGATGACATTGCAAGCGGGCTCGCATCACTGTCCAGCAGCCTGACGCAATTGTCTGCAAGTCCCAGTAGCTCGTCCGCACAGCAAGGCGTCATCTCCAGTGGAAAGAATCTAGCCGCCGCCTTCAACACCACGGCCCAGGGGCTGAGCGCTGCTCAATCGGATGCGGATCAGCAGGTGCCGCAGACCGTAACCCAGATCAACTCGCTGACTCAGCAGATCGCTCAGCTGAATAGCCAGCTTGGCCAGGTACCGGCAGCGAATGATGGCGGTACGACGCAGGATCAGCTGGATCAACTGGTTCAGCAACTGTCCGGCTTGACTGGCATCTCCATTACGCAGAATAACGACGGCGAAACAATCACCACCGGGAACGGCACCCCGCTCGTCATGGGCGGACAAAGCTTCAATCTGCAGACCACTACCGGCACAAATGGTTTCCAGCAGGTAGTCGATTCGAACGGAAACAACATCACATCTTCGATTCAAGGCGGAACATTGGGAGGAGCCATAGACATTCGCGACCAGGTAATCCCGGGATTCCAGTCGCAGCTCAATACGCTTGCCAGCCAGTTCGCCACAGCATTCAACTCAGCCCAGGCAAAGGGTTTCGATTCCAATGGTAACGTCGGCGCGAATTTCTTCAATCTTCCATCAAACATGAATAGTGCCGCTTCGGGCATCAGTGTTGCCCTTACCAGTCCGGCTCAGGTTGCAATCAGTTCTGACGGCTCGGCGGGCAGCAACGGTAACGTCGCCAATCTCTCCGCGGCATTGACCAACACGCTGCCCTCCGGACAATCCCCTGCCGATGCATATTCGAGCCTTGTCTTCCAGGTTGGCAATGCCGCCTCAGGCGCAAGTACGCAGTCGACGGCAATCGGACAGAACCTGACCCAGCTCACCAACCAGCAGGGCGCGGTATCCGCCGTGGACATCAATGAAGAAACAACTAATCTTATGCGGTTTCAGGCGGCCTTCGAGGCAGCCTCTCGCATCGTGAGTACCGTTCAGGTACTCGACAACGCCGCACTTAACATGGGATCCAGTACGAGCTTCTGACTGACATGCGCATTGACCCAAATTTGGTTCCAACAATTCTCGCCGACCTGCAGCAAAGCCAGGTGTCGCTCAATACTGCGCTGCAAGAAGTGTCCACTGGCAAAAGCGTAAACATGCCGTCCGACAATCCAGCGGCCGCCGCCGACATGGTTCAGAACACCATCGATACTGGAGACGTCGACCAGTACACTCAAAACGTCAGCAGCATTCTCTCCACGGTACAGACGTCAAGTTCAGTTTTGAGTTCGGTCGTCACTTCCCTCACCCAGGCCGTGTCGCTGGGTACTGAAGGAGCCAACGGCACAAACTCCACTGTCAATTTGCAGGCTATCGCCGCGCAGGTGCAGGGCATCCTGTCCAATGTAGTATCGGATGCCAACACCTCTGTGGCCGGATCGTATCTCTTTGGTGGAACCAGCACATCGACTCCCTACGTCGCTGACTCTACGTCATCGTCGGGCTACACCTACAGCGGCAACAATGATTCAAACTCCGTGGCCGTTGGCGATAATCTCAGCGTCAATGTGAATGTTCCAGGAAGCCAGATCTTTTCCGACCCCACCAACAACGTACTGGGATCGTTGAGCTCTTTGGTCACCGCACTCAAGTGCGGAACCTCCTCTGACATCGCCACTGCCACCAGCGCGGTTGACTCAGCTCTTAGCTTCGTTGGACAGCAGCAAACCGTCTATGGCAATGCGGAAACTCAGCTCAACTCGCAGCAGACATTCCTGCAGCAGGACACAGTAACCCTGTCGACGCAGGCGAACAATCTGGTCGGCGTGAATTTAGCTACGGCAGCCACCGACCTCAGCCAGGCGGAAACCGACAACAGCGCAGCTCTCGCCGCAGCCGCAAAGGTTCTTCCGAATTCGTTACTCAATTACCTGTCGTCGCCAAGCTAGAGCGGGAAGCAGCGTTCCTTTTCAGTCAATTGCACCGCGTATTGCGCACAGCGCGATCGAAGCGTTTGCATCGCAACGCAAAATGTGCGTAATGCTCTGTCGTCCCTTATCAGAATCGGAGTAATGAGAAGAGGCATCAAGGGAGATTGCCTCGATGCCTCTGACTTATCTTCGATTTTGAAGTGTCATTCAATCCAGGATGAATTGCCCAGGCGGAGATTGGTGGCAGCTTGATCTACGCTGACCAGCTCGATGCGCTCCGTTCATACATCGAGGCTGAATTTCCTGAGTAGCTTGCTCCCTGCATTGAATCAAGACCAGCCGAAGACATTGACGTGCGCGGCTGTTCCATTGCCTGCCAGATAGCCCTCAGATTAAGGACTTCCTTCATCTGCTCTTCCAGCATTGCGGCCGACCTCTTCGCTTGGGCCTGGATCATCTTAAGGCGAAGCGAACCATAAAACGCTTTCATCTTCTTCGCCAGTTCCCCGCCTGGTCCTCGATCAATCAGGTCTTCCAAATGTGCAATAACCAGCAGTGCGTGATTCACTTCTCTGCACCGCTTCTCGATGTCGTTGGCGCGCTCAGCCTCCGCTGCGCGGCGCAAATCGCCAGCGAGTGTATCGTAGAGCGCAATCAGCAGCCCAAAGCCGCTTGCGCCCCCAAGAGCCGTTTTGCGATATGCCATTTCTGTTGGACTCATAGTCTTCTCCGTTTACCCATTCGAGGAATTGTTTTGGCCCAGCTCCGCATCGACATCCTTGATCTCCGCTGGCAACTGCTGCAGGGCGATCTCGGCGTTGCTGTATTCGGTTGTCAGTTGGATCTTCAGAGGTGCGATGACGTTTGCCTGGAAATTGGTTATGTCGGTTTCCAGGCCCGTGTTCTCGGTGCTGATGCTCTGCAGATCCACAGTGAATGCACCATTTGCGGGGCTGGTGAAATTTGTCAGTTGCTGATCCATCGAATTGGCGAACCCATTCAAAGCGCTTCCCTGAAAGAAGTTCCGAACGTCGCTGAAGTTGTTCTGGAGCGCGCCGCTGAGGGTGCTGCTGTCGATGCTCATGGTCCCATCTGTATTCATCGTGATTCCCAGGGATGACAGGTTTGGAACCGACGTGCTGGTGCTGCCAGATGCCGGGGATGCAGTGTAATTCAGGGCCTGGAGAAGCGTATTCTGCAGGTTCTCCAAAGTGGGATCGTCTGAGAGGACTCCCTGACCAGAACCGGTGTCTGAATACTGTGTATTGATTGCCCCGATCAGTGTGTTGTAGTCGTTCACAAACTGGTTGATGGCATTCGATGCTTCCGCCGTATTCGGCGCAACGTTTACGCTGATGTCTGTACCTGGTTCAGTGCCAAGCAAATTGAGTGTAACGCCTGATATCGCCCCGGTAACGGTGTTCGTAGCGCTCTGGATGACAATGCCATTCACAGTGATCGAGGAATTGACGCCGGGACTTCCAGAAACAAAACCAAACGTTCCCCCCGTCCCCCCACCGGTGGCGGCTGCTGTAAAGCTTCCTGCGCTACCGGGCGTGTCGCTGACAATTGCGAGTCGCGATCCAGTTGCATCCGTGATGATGCTTGCGGTCACACCAAGCCCTCCGGTGTTGATTGCATTCTCCAGATCGGTGAGAGTGTTTATGCCATTGCTTCCGGTCGAATAAGTCTTGGCGCTGCCCGCCGTAGGGGTAATGGTAATGGTCTCGCCTGTTGGCAAGTCGGTCGTGGCATTCGTGACTGCCGTGGAAGAGAAGGACGCTGTGCTCGCCAAGGTGTTTACAACAACAATGTTGTTTCCTACCGCACTTCCTGGCGCCGCGGAGGCTGTTACTACGCTGGGGTTTGATGAAGTTGCAGATGCTGCGGCCAGAGGACCGGTCAGGCTGTTCAGTGACTGCATGTCATTGTCAAGATTCGTTGCATCGGACTGGAGGCTTGTGAGGGCCGACGTCTGGTTCTGTAAAGTCGTCTGCTCATTCTCCCAATTGGTCTCGGGCGCTTCTGCCCCAGTAATGGATGCGCTGACCGCAGACGAAACGTCAATGCCAGGCGACGAAGCGCCGGTTGCAGCTTCCAGAATCTGGCTGAGGTCAGTAGCGGCGGATGACCCGAGGAGCGAATTCAATGCGGAAAGTGAGCTCATGATTTTTTCCTGTGCCTCTAAGCGGAGCGCGCTCCAAACTTGCGAGTCTCGCTCAGTTCCATACTAATCGCTATTGAAATATCGGCATTTGTTTGTCTAACGTTCAGGTGACGGAAGAAAAAAATGGTGGCGCTTTAGGCGCCACCATTCAGAGTGAAGGGTGATAGTTACTGCAGGAGCTTGAGCACGTTCTGCTCAGCCGAATTGGACTGCGACAAAGCGGTAAAGCCGGTCTGCTCCAGAATGTTGTCCTGTGCGAGGTTGGAGCTCGTCTTCGCGATGTCGGCGTTCTGCACGTTGTTCTGCGAACTGGTCAGGTTCTGAACTTCAGTGTTTTCGACGTTGGTATCGGCAGTCAGCTGGTTGACTGATGCGCCGATTCCACCGCGTTCCGCCGCGACCGTGTTGATGGCCTTGGTGATGGCCGTCAGCGCGCTCTGTGCGGCGCTCGCGGTGCTCAGGTTTGAACTGCTCAACAGCAGGTTGCCTGACGAAAGTGCAGTGATTGCTGTGGTGGTCGTGGAAGCGCCGCCGCTGGTGCCGTCGCTGGTGAAAACCGTCGCGCCAGTGCCGCCAACTACGCCGGAGGAGTTAAATCCGCCGAGAACGGCGTCCGTGGTTGAGGCCGACAGAACATCGCCGGCTACAGAGTTTGAGATCACTGCCTGGCCACCGGCGTTGAGGGTCAGTGCAGTTCCAGCGCTGAGTTGCCCAGCGGTTACGGCCGCCGTAATCGCAGTCTGCAGGGTAGCAACGGTGTCACTGGCCCCGGCCGTGAATACGAAGGTGCCGCCCGTCTTGCTGTCGCTGATGGTTGTCGTGTCGCCCGTTGTCAACGCTGTGCTGGTCAACAGGTTACCTTGCGTCGAAGTTGTCGAATTTCCCGCGATGCCAAATACGGAAGCTCCGTTGAAGTTGGTGGTTGAGCCAATCTGGTTGATTTCGTTCAGGATCGATGTGAACTGCGTGTTCAGAGCGGCTGACTGGCTGGCCGAGAGGCCGCCGTTGGAGGCTTCCGTCGCAATCGTGACTGCCTGGTTAAGAACGGTGACGACCTGGGAGAGCGCGCCGTCAGCGGTCTGCAGCAGACCGATACCGTTCGATGCGTTCTGAGTGGACTGATTGAGTGCAGCAATGTTGGCGCCCAAACCGTCTGCGATGGACAGGCCGGCTGGATCTTCTGCTCCGGAGTTAATCCGGAGACCGGTGGCAAGTTGTTGGAGGGTGGATTGCAGGGCCGCCTGCGTGTTGGAAACTGCATTCTCCGACACCAGGGACGAAATGTTGTTCAGTACGCTAATGCTCATGGTATGGCTCCTCGTATCGATTTCCGCCTGCACCGAACCCGTTCTGTCTACATCACAGTCCAGAATCGTTACTTGGAGCAGGTGGTGGTTGCTACACGCAATCTATCGGCAGGTCTTTTTTTATTTTCTAGTCGAAGCGAAAAAAACTTTGTAATAAGCCGCATTCGGCCTTATAGTTGCGTTCCCTTAATTTAAAGCCACTCCGAACTTACTCCGGACATACCGAGTTGCAATCCGAGCCCTTATCATTACCGCATGATTCGGAGATTCATCGAATGGGCGTTGCGAGTTGGATGCAGGTCTCTCGAAGCCTCTTCGAGGTGGCAGATATACTTGTTCCGCGAAGGAATAACCATGCGAATAAGACGATCTACGTTCTTGCCCCAATTATCAATCGCACTAGGATTGTGTGGTAGCTTTCAGATTTCCGCTGAGAGCCAAGCCCCGCCACCAGGCTTCGTGCCGCCTCCACCTCACCTGAACGCTCCGCTGGCAGAAATCAAGCGCCACCTCGGCGACGGTGAGGGAGCCTTCAAGACCGGGACATACCGCGATCTTTTTGCCGAACAGGGACACTCGCCTGCCGAAACCCGAGTCAAAATCGACAAAGCCTTCCAACAACTGTTTCACGGAGATGCTCAGTCGGAGCGCGTATACTTCGAATCCGGATCAAATGCTAATGGTCCACTTGGATATATCACCGATTGGGCCAACAACGACGCACGTACTGAAGGTATGAGTTACGGCATGATGATTGCCGTCCAGATGGACAAGAAGCGCGAGTTCGATGCGCTCTGGAACTGGTCGAATACGTACATGCTCATCACGGACACCAATAACCCCAACGCAGGGTACTTCGCGTGGTCAATGAACACCGACGGAACCGCGCGCTCAACCGGCCCTGCTCCGGATGGCGAAGAATATTATGCGATGGCTTTACTTTTCGCTGCACATCGCTGGGGCAATGGGCAGGGTATCTACAACTATCAGGATCAGGCCAACCGCATTCTGTCGCTCATGCGTCACCACCCTATTGTGACTGGGACTGGACCGTTCAAGGTACATCCTGAAGATCAGCCTTTCAATTATTTTGGCCAGACCCTTAGCAGCCCGAACAACACGGAACGGTTACAGGCGCAGGCCAATGTCGCAATTGAACTCAAAGGTGAGGGGAAGACACCTCCTGAAAACCCATTCCGCCGGGGTGGAGGACAGTTTACTCCGCGGCCTACAGCCACTGGGCCAATGCTCGAAGAGGACCATTATATGGTTCGCTTCGTTCCTGACGTGGGCGCTGGCTTCACTGACGCCTCGTACCACCTGCCTGCCTTTTACGAGCTATTCTCTCGCTGGGGACCAGAGGAGGATCGTCAGTACTGGGCCATGGCGGCCGACGTCAGCCGCGATATGTTCTACAAAGTTGTTGGAACCAAAACCGGCCTCTCTCCTGATCGAAACAACTTCGATGAAACCCCGATGACGTGGCGCGGCGAGCCGACTCCCTTCAGCTACGACTCGTGGCGCACTGTCAGCAACTGGTCTGTCGATTACAGTTGGTGGCACAAGGATGTCCACGAAGCTGAGTTGAGTAATCGCCTTCAGAAGTTTCTCGTCAGCGAAGGTATTAGCTCCTTTGCCGACCAATACACATTGGACGGAAAGCCCCTTTCCACCCGGCACTCCGTCGGCATGGTTGCGACGACAACGGTTGGCGGTCTCGCCGCAACCGCGGGTCCAGACGAAAAGGCATTCGTCGAAGAGTTATGGAGGACACCAATTCCGGTCGGCGACCAAAGGTATTTCGATGGCATGCTCTATCTCATGAGCATGCTCCATTGCAGCGGCAATTTCCGCATCCTGATGCCAAAATGATCTTTGTCATTCTGGCGTAGTCACCGATCGTCGCACTGTGGCTATGTGATATCGGTCACCGAAAATAATGGGGACGGTGGTAGTCTGAGTGAATGTTACCGGGCTCTTTCCAACGCGGGGCAATGGCCATTCTTCTGATGGCGCTGATGATTGCGCCGTTTGGAATTTGCCTGCCGCAGCACGCAAACGGCGCGCACAGCTGTTGCATGCAGATGGAAACCCCGCATTCCGTCCGAACCAACTGCTGTGTCGCCAGACCGCAGTTGCCGGCCACCTTGGCTGCGTCCGCAGTTCCGAACTCGAGCCCGAGTGAAACAGTACATGCGTATGCAGTTTGCGTGGAGGCGATGGCCACCAGTAAGCATCCAGCCATTGCCATAATTCCGCACCTCTCTCCCCCAACTGGCGCAATCATTCTTCGAATCTAGCTTTTCAATTCCGCTACGGCTTACCGGCGCGTGCATCCTCGCGTCCGGATTTCCTTGTGCCTCTACTTTTGCGGAGTTGATGAGTGAAAATCCTTCGAATTGCAGCGCCATTTGCGCTGGCGCTTTGTCTTTCATGCTTTGCGCAGACCGGGCCGGAGCGAACGAACGACCCCTTGAACGCTCCCCCACTTTCCGCTCGCTCCATCTCGGTTGAAGATGCAGTGGCGGCTGCGCTTGAGGCGAATCCACAGATTCATGCGGCGGTGCGTCGTCTCACCCTGGCGCAGTCAAAAAGTGGAACGGCCCGGAGTCTGGATGATCCGATGCTGATGGTGCGCGACTGGGACACGCCTTTGCGTGAGCCCTGGGACCTGAATCAGGCGCAGTTGATGCTCTCGATTCAGCAGACGTTCGTCAGCAGGCAAAAGCGCGATCTGCGCGCAAAGGTTGCGGGCGACGACGCTGAGATGGCTGCGAGCGATCTGGAGTCTCTGCGCCAGACGATTGCTGCCCAGGTGCGCAAAGAGTGCGCCGACCTGCGGCGCAACGCGGAAGAGATGCGCCTGCACAACAGCGAGTCTTCGCTGTTGAAGGAAGCCCTTTCCGACGCTCTTGCGCAGTACTCGACAGGGCGTCTTCCACAAATGGACGTGCTCCGCGCGCAAATGGCCGTGACCCGACTCGATGAGCACCTGATTGAACTTGAGCAGGAACGGGACACAGCGCGCGCAGAACTGAACGTGCTGATGGGGCGCCCGGCAGACGAGCCGGTCGAGATCGATGGGAGCTATGCGGCTACGGTGCAAATGCCGCCGCTGGAAGAGTTGGAACGGCTGGCCATGGAACACCGGCCCGAGCTTGCAGGACTGCGCAAGGGCATTGGCAAGTCTCGGGATGATGCTCAGTTAACGCGCTTGGCGATGAAGCCCGATTTCACTGCCGCACTCGGCTACATGCTCATGCCCACCGGGTCCACATCGCGCAGTGCGTACATGGCAGAGCTTACGATGAACCTGCCGAGTTTGAACCGCGCCCGTCATGACGGTGAAGCGAAACAAGCCGATGCCGCAACGGCAGTTGCCCAGGCCGACCTCGATGCGAAGGCCGCGTCCGTTTTTCTCGAGGTACGGCAGGCGGAGATCGCGATTGCAGCTGCGGAGCGCCGCACAAAGGTCTATCGCGACACACTTTTGCCCCAGGCTGAGGCCTCCTTCAAAGTAGCAACCGCAGCCTATCAGAACAATCGTGCCGAGCTTTCGACGCTGATCGAAGGCCAGAAACTACTGCTCGATATTCAGACCGCTCTTTACCAGGCTTCCGCGGACAGGGACCTCGGCGTGGCGGACCTGGAACGCGCCATCGGAACCGCATTGCCCGGCACAAGTACTCCTGAAAGGAACAACAAATGACTGCGAAAGAGACCAAGCTAATCGTAATAAGCGCCGGAACCGGAATGCTGGCTGTTGCATTGATCGCAGTGATACTTGCGATGCGCGGTGTTTCCATTTTCGCAGGCGAATCCAAAGATGCGGCATTAGCTAACAAGCCCGCAGAAGCCGCACGCACAGCAACCCCTCAGGCCATCGATACGGGCACGCAGCCCGGAACCACTGTCGAGTTGTCACCCGCCGAGGTTACCGCTGCCGGCGTGCAGGTAGCCCCTGTTCGGACGGCAATGCTCAAAACTGACATCGATGCTTTTGGCCGCGTGGAGCAACCGGAGGCCCAACTGGCCGCGGTGAGCACGCGCATCGGCGGTCGTGTCGACAAACTCTACGTTCAATACACAGGTGAGAAAGTCAGGAGCGGCCAGCCGGTTGCAGATATTTACAGCCCCGAAATTGCCACGGCGATCGACGAATACAGACTGGCAGAAGAGAACACCAACGGACTGCGACAGTCTGACGATGCCTACGCGCGTACGCAGGCCGAAGCGTTGGTGAAAGCCAGCCAGCATCGGCTTGAACTCTGGGGCATTTCCAGCAAGCAGATTAATGCGCCGGCCGCCGAGGGTGTGCCGCACGTGACCATCTTTGCTTATGCCTCGGGGACGGTGGTCGATCGAAAAATAACTCAAGGCCAGTATGTGAACGCAGGCGACACCCTGTTTACTGTTGCCGATCTCAGCCAGGTCTGGATCAAGGCGGATGTCTACGAAGAGCAGCTTCCGCAGATTCGCCCGGGACAGCAGGTGGACATCACGGGCGAGTCGCTCTCAAACCAGACGCTCCACGGTCACGTCGACTTCATCGAGCCCTCAGCAAATCCACAAACGCGCACCGTTTCAGTGCATGTACATGTAGCCAATCCGTCGATGCGTCTGCTTCCCGGCATGTTCATCAATGCAACCTTTGTTAGCCGCGCGGCCCAGGCTTCTATCGTGGTGCCGCGCTCCGCTGTGCTCGATACTGGCACACGCAAACTTGTCTACGTCGCACATCCCAACGGAGTGTTTGAAGCACGCGAGGTTGCCGTGGGCGCGCCCTCCGACGATCTTTTTCCCGTAACCAGGGGCTTGCAGCCGGGCGACAGTGTGGTGCTCAATGGCAACTTCCTCATCGACTCGCAAGCTCATCTGGGTTCAGGGATGTCGGGGCTTTACGGCGGATCAAAGGAGTTTGCGGCTATTCAGCCAGCCCAGGGCGCTTCAAGCTCCTCTGCGGCCTCCAGTCCTCAGGCCACAACCGGAACAATCGAATTCCACTCTGATCCAAATCCGATGAAGGCGGGAGAAGACAACAATTTTCAGGTAAAGGTGGTTGGCCCAGATGGGAAATCGGTCACCGATGCCAATGTCACGCTCACGCTCATTATGCCCGCGATGCCATCCATGGGCATGCCGGAGATGAAGAATAGCATCGCGCTGCCCTGGACCGCGGATCATACCTTGTACATGGGCAAGGGCCAGCCCGGCATGGCGGGCACTTGGACAGTAATCGTCGAGGCACGCAAAAACAACAGCGTCGTCGCGACCCTCCACACACATATGAGCGCCAGGTAAGGGGCAGCGATGATCAACCGCATCATTGAATTTTCAATGAAGAACCGCTGGCTGATTCTGGCCATCTATGCCGTGCTCGCGGTGTTGGGATATTGGGCTCTTGTACACACCCCCATCGACGCGATTCCGGACCTGAGCGAGAATCAGGTCATCGTCTTCACCGATTGGCAGGGCCGTAGCCCGCAGGAGGTTGAAGACCAGATCACTTATCCGCTCACGGTCAACCTGCAAGGCCTTCCACACGTGCGCACCGTGCGTTCCGCATCTGCCTTTGGGTTTTCGATGGTCAACGTCATCTTCGAAGACTCCGTGGACATCTACTTTGCGCGCACACGCGTTCTCGAACGCTTGAGCCTTGCAGGCAGCTTCCTGCCTGCGGGCGTGACTCCCATGATGGGTCCGGACGCAACCGGCGTCGGGCAGGTATTTTGGTATACCGTCGAGGGGCCTTATGACAGCGGCACCCTTCACTCCATTCAGGACTGGTTCGTGAAATACCAGTTGAACTCGGTTCCAGGCGTTGCGGAAGTAGCGAGCGTTGGCGGCTTCGTGCGGCAATATCAAATTGATCTGGATCCCATCAAGCTCCGCGCCTACAATATTCCGCTGCAAAACATAGTTTCGGCAGTGGAGCGAAGCAACAACAACGTGGGCGCAAAAGTGGTGGAAGCAGGGGACACCGAAGAGATCGTACGAGGCATAGGGCTTGTCCGAAGTTTGAAAG